>JAEEGL013844141.1_pt1 | contig 72943 bp, 59 predicted proteins | sample 9134231 | NCBI WGS metagenome assembly JAEEGL01 (sample SAMN16246548, study PRJNA631951) | gut metagenome | biome: gut microbiome; feature: rumen; material: fiber-attached | host: Bos | place: Iran: Karaj | collected 2018-10 | reverse complement strand
GGCAACGCGCTCAGCTGACGGTCACTAATAGGCCGAGGGCTTAACCAAAGCCGGGAAGAGATTCCCGCGATTGGTCTTAACAATTTAGTTTAGTCTTGCGTGTTTCCTTCGATTTCGGTTTTGAGGGTACAATTAATGTTCCCTTAGGTTTGGCCCAGTGGCTCAGTTGGTTAGAGCGCCGCCCTGTCACGGCGGAGGTCGTCGGTTCGAGCCCGATCTGGGTCGTCACCTGAAAAGGTATGAATGGGGTCTTAGCTCAGCTGGGAGAGCATCTGCCTTACAAGCAGAGGGTCATAGGTTCGAGCCCTATAGGCCCCATTTCTATTGAAGTTCGATAACTCTTTGCGCCGATATGGCTCAATTCCAGATAATTGATGAGGAACGAGTCAATTATAGGCAGAGCAGCTGATTACAAATCAGCTGAGGAAGTTTGCCGATATGGCTCAATTGGCAGAGCAGCTGATTTGTAATCAGCAGGTTATCGGTTCGAGTCCGATTATCGGCTTGATGGAAAATTCCATATGGATGGGTTCCCGAGTGGCCAAAGGGGACAGACTGTAAATCTGCTGCAAATTGCTTCGGTGGTTCGAATCCACCCCCATCCATTTCTTTAAGAATAAAATCTCTTAAAGAAGCATACAATGAATTAAATAACGCGGGGTGGAGCAGTCTGGAAGCTCGTCGGGCTCATAACCCGAAGGTCATAGGTTCAAATCCTATCCCCGCTACTCTAAGCAAAGTCAAAAGACAAAGCTTAAGATGCCCAGATAGCTCAGTTGGTAGAGCAGAGGACTGAAAATCCTCGTGTCACTGGTTCGATTCCGGTTCTGGGCATTTTTCATGCAAACATATCCGTTTTCTTAGTTCTCACCGCAATTGCGGTGTTTTTTTATGCCCTAAAAATCTACGAAACATAGAAAATAATATCTACGAAATATATAAATCAGCTCTTCCATTTTTCGTTTCATAGAATTATGATGTTATTAAGGAACGGCGATGGCCATCGTTCAACCTAAAGAAAGGCGGAAAAATCATGGAACATAAACTTGCGGAGAATATCAGAAAGTACCGGAAAGAGCGGCAAATGACGCAGGAAGAGCTTGCAGAGAAATTGAATCTCACCGTTGGTACGATCTCAAAATGGGAGAGAGGAAGTTCGGAACCGGAACTGTCTTATTTGATGCAGCTTGCGCAGATATTTCACGTATCCCTTGACGCACTTTTGGACTTTTCCATTCAGGGCAATAATGCGGACGTCCTTATGGAAAAGATTGGCAAGCTTTTGACTGCCCGCGAATTTGAGAAAGTAAAAAAAGAATGTGAAGCCGCACTTCTCATTTACCCAAATCATTTTATGGTAGTTACTCAAGTTGCGAATGCATATTACATGATTGGCACCATATTGAAGGAGAAAGAGGCGCTTCACAAGGCAATCAAATACTTCACTCATTCCATCGATCTTTTTTCACAGAATTCTGACCCGCAAATTAGCATTACGCTACTTCAAAATCATATTGCCAGTTGCTATCTTGCCTTGGATGAAACACAAAAGGGCATCGATCAGATGAAAAAGAATAATATCTGCGGCATCAATGACGCCGACATTGCAGTAAATCTTATTATTTTTTTGAAACAGAATAAAGAAGGGTTTGAGTATGCGCAGAAGGCATTTCTGAATAGTATGTCAAAGATGATCAACGTACTTCTGGCGATAATAACGTACAACGTTAATGAAAAAAAGCCGCGGGAAGGTTTAAAGAACGTGGAAAAAGCTATCGAGTACATGAAATTACTCAAGGAAAGCAGTGAGGAGACGGCATTTGTTGATAAATACGTGGCAAGCGCCATGCTTTTATCGGCGGTCTTCCATGACATGTTGGGAGAATGGGATGCGGCAAAAGCCGACGTTCTCAAGGCGATCGAGCGCGCGGAAGCATTTGACAAGGAACCCTGTTTCAACGTCAAAAACATTATTTTCGTAGATAACATAGAAGACGGATTTATTTTTGACAGCCTGGGCTTGACCGCGAAGCAGGGCCTCATCAGCATGATGGAAGAATTTCATTTGAAAGAATCCGTATCTGATCGGTTTCTTGAGTTTTTCCGGAAGGAAATTGGACAGGAGGAATCATCCTATGAATAACGAACTAAAAAAATCATTTTGGGAAGGAAATAAAAAGCTATTTCTTGTGGCTTTTCTTGCAGGTTTGGCAATCAATTCCATCAACCTGTATCTTTCCTACGTATTGCAGGTTGTAACGGACATTGCGGCAGGCGAGGAGAAATCCAAGAGTCTGCTTCAGGTCTTAATTCAATGCGTTTGCGTTTTTGCCGTGATGGAAGTGATCGTCGTCATCTTTGCAAAAACCCAGAATGCTTTCAAGGCAAGGGCCATGAAGCAATATCGGGATGCCGTTTATGAAAGGCTTGCGAAGAAAGGCATCGGGGCCTTTCGGAAGGAGAATACTTCCACTTACGTCTCTGGCATGACCAATGACGCCGGCATCATCGAGGAGAATTATCTCTCTAGCCTGTTTACGATCGGCGGGCAGATTTTCCTGTTTATTGGATCTTTGATCCTAATGTTATGGTATTCGCCGCTCCTAACCTTGATCGCCATCGGCTTTTCACTTCTGCCAGTGATTGCAAGCGTTGCAACGGGGAAAAGGCTGGTGAAGCTGGAGAAGGAGGTCTCTGAGAGAAATGAGAAATTTCTTGCCATGATCAGCGAGATTCTGACAGGCTTTTCCGTGGTGAAGAGCTTTAATGCGGAGGAACGCATTGGAAAGCTCCTGGCGGGTGCAAACGCAAAGCTGGAAGACGCAAAGAATCACCGCAACGTAAATAAGGATTATACCTCCGCGATCGGTGCGTTTTCCGGAGCGGCCACGCAGCTCGGCGTTTTTATCACGGGCGCGTTCCTTTGTCTGAAAGGGATGGGCATCACCCCTGGCATGCTCTTTGTCTTTACGAATCTCATGAATTTCATCATTGGCCCCATCGCACAGTTACCGGCCCTTCTTGCAAAGAAAAAAGCAGCGATCGCCCTGATCGAAAAGATGGAGACGGCGTTAGCTGAAGAGGATTCAAACGCGAATGAGAAAAAAACGGATTGCGCTTTTGATCATTCCGTGCAGTTAAAGGACGTAGAGTTCTCCTATGACGGCGCAAAGAAGGTTTTGGATCACGTTTCCTATACATTTGATAAGGGAAAGAGCTATGCGATCGTCGGCGCCTCCGGATGCGGAAAATCCACGCTCCTGCAGCTTTTGCTGGCCGGAATGAATGGCTATCAGGGATCGATCACCTATGATGGCAGTGACGTTAAAAACATTCGCCCCGAATCCCTTTACAACACGGTTTCCACGATCCAGCAGAACGTCTTTGTGTTTAATGCTTCGATCCGCGATAACGTCACGATGTTTAACGAATTCCCGAAGGAAGAAGTGGACAGGGTCATTGAGATGGCCGGTCTTCGGGAGCTGATCGCAGAGAAGGGTGAAGATTATCTTTGCGGTGAGAACGGAAGCGGTCTTTCCGGTGGGGAAAAGCAGAGGATCTCGATCGCCAGGGCACTTCTTCGCAATGCCAAGATGCTTCTTATCGATGAGGCGACGGCAGCGTTGGACGCAGAGACTTCAAACCGCGTGTTAGGCGCGATCCTGGCGCTGAAAAATATGACACGGATCGTCGTGACGCATGATCTTGACGCCGGAACCCTTCGTCAATATGATTCCATCTTGACGCTGAAAGGTGGCAAGATCATTGAGGACGGTTCCTTTGATGCTCTCATGCAGAAGAAAGGGTATTTTTACTCCTTGTACACGGTAGCCCAATAAATCGTGGAAAGAAGAGGGAAGCAATTGCTTTTGTGATGATTCGATGATATGATGAAAAAAATGTCATAAGGAGAAGATATGGACTACAGAAAATTTCAGGATTCGAATCAGCTTCCTAACAGAGCGTATTATAGTCAAAAACTGCTGTCATGCCCTGAATTAGCATACAGCAGCTGGGGATTTAAATTTTTATCTTGTTTTATAGGTTTCTTTGGTTTTATGATTTGGCTTGGCGTCATCTATGCGGTATATGATGCCATACAACGAAAAGCAACGTCAGATTTAATCGCCACGTTGGTAATGTTTGTGCCTCTTGGAGTATTATTTACCTGGGGTGCGGTCAAGATTAGAAAATGTAGTAATTTTTCGGAGCGCATCAGCAATGGGGAGTACGGATGGACTGTGGGAAATCTCCGGGGTAAGCAAACCGGGCTTCGAAATCGTCATCGGTTTTATTGGCTTATCTTCGACGTATTTGGAGAAAAACTAGAAATAGAAGTAAATTCTAAAACGTATGAAGAGGCTATGGAAGGCGAATCTTTTCTCATTGCGCGCGTAATTAAACCTACTTACTACTTTTGCGTAAAAGATGACTTATTGTAACGGAAAGAATTGACGTTAAGATGGCAGGCGTGCTATAATCCAACTGGTGCGCAAGCATACAATTTATTCCAAAGGAGGTAATTTTATGAATGGCATGAATACCGTGATCAAATTTCATATGGCGAAATTACCTCGGGAATGGAAGTTGTCACAGACCAGGCAGTGACAATTTTATTTGAATAAGCTTTTTATGCATTCCCGTGGCTAAGTCACGGGATTTTTTTGCCCAAAAATACGCCGTATGCAGCGAGAAATCAAAGAAACTTAGCAATGGAAAGGTTAAAAGGGTGAAAAAAGATGAAGCGCTTAAAAGCTTATATTTCAGCAATGGACAATGCAACAAAGGATTACAAGGAAATCTACGAAGCAAGGATTGTGATACCCGCATGCACGCCTGGAAATCCCCTGGAGTTTCCGGTGTTTGGAAGTGACAACGTGTTTTGGCATGAGGAGGATATTTCCTTTACCATCGAGATGACCAACAAGATGGCGTTGGACCGCCCGACGATCTTGTGTCAGATTCCGGCCGAAATGCTTGGAATTGCCACTTATCACGAGGCCGTCGCGGATTATTGCTACCGGGAATTTCTTCCCTATCTGGATGCCATGAATGCCGAACTTTTCAACCGGCACAAGCCGCCGGAGGAAACGGGCTATTACTATATGGTGCGCCCAAAGGGCGAGGTGATGGTTCGCAATACCGCTTATTTTACGATGAGGCCGCGAAAGGACTATTATAACGCCGGCGGAGAAAAAATCATCAATTATCCGCCGGAAAGAGTTGGTCCGCCGCAGATCTGTCTCAGCATGCGGTTTCAGGTACAGTTCCCAAGGAAGCGCAAGAAAAAGGTTCTTCAAATGCTGACGACGGACGTGCCGGAGGCCGTGGAGGAATTTGTGAAACACTTTGACAAGGCCATGGTACAAAACGTGATCGCGCTTGCGGACAAACAAAAGGAACTGCGCAGATGGCTGGCAAAGAGTGATTACTGCGCCTTTATTGCCAACGGCAGCATTCTGCCAAGGGATCCCTGGACGGATCTGCCCATGAAGGGAGCCATACCCTTTACGGCGCCGCGGGAGGACGAGGTGGAAGCCTGCGGGATCAAGGGACTCGGCATTCGCAAGGGCGTCACCGTCATTACGGGCGGCGGTTATTCCGGAAAGTCCACGATCCTTTCCACCATTGCCGCAGGCATTTATGATCATGCCTTCGGCGACGGCAGGGAGCTTTGCGTGACGGACCCCTCTGCCATGACCATTTCGGCGGAGGACGGAAGATGCATCAAAAACATCGACGTGTCGCCGTTTATCTCCTGGCTTCCGGGAGGCGATCCAAGGGATTTTTCCACGGAGCATGCCTCGGGCTCAACTTCCCAGGCGGCCAACATCCTGGAGGCCGTAGAATATGGTTCGAAGCTTCTTCTCATCGACGAGGACCGAAGCGCGACAAACTTCATGATCCGGGATCAGACCATGAAAACCCTGATCAAGAAGGAGCCGATCACGGCTTTCACGGAGCGCGTGAACGAGCTTTATGAAAGCTGCGGGGTATCGACGATCCTTGTCATCGGCGGCAGCGGGGAATATTTGTCCGTCGCCGACAGAACGTATCTCATGGATGAATACGTGATCAGCAACGTTTCCGAACAGGCAAGAAGTCTGGGAGGCGTAAAAACCAGGGAAGTAAAGAAGGTTCAAAACTGGCGGCAGACAAGACGCCTTAAGACGGAAGGATTTACGTCCTATCCCGCGCTTTTGGGCCCGGAGAAGCTCGTTATTCCGGACGTGGGATTTATTCTCATTGGGGATGAGAAGATCGATACAAGGGGCATCCAGAACGTCATATGCCATGAGCAGCGGACGGCAATGGGCTTTATGCTGCGCCTGATCGAAAACCGCCAGAACGGATCCTACGTCAATCTGCGGGAGAGCGTGCAAACGCTGTACGGGGAATTGGAAGAAAAGGGGCTGGACGCGATATATTCCGGTAATTTTCCGGAATGTGACAGGTTTCTTGCGCTGCCGCGTCCCATCGACTTTCTTGCCCTCATCAGCCGGATGCGGAAAATACAATTCGCAAAGTGATGTTTTAAAATGTTAACGAAAAGGGGAATCTATGGCTTGACATAGGTTCCCTTTTTCGTTAATATGAAGATAGGAGGACGAGAATATGGCATCGAGCGTCATTCACCTTGCGATCACGGAGGGTATCGCAAAGAAATGGGAAACTAAAGATATTTACAGGCTCCGGCTTGGCGCGGTTCTCCCTGACGGCGCCATTCACGGTAACGGGCATTTGAAGATCCGGATCTGTGACGAGACGAGATCGACCTATGACTTGGAAGGCTTCCGGGAAAGATTTGGGGAGAAGATGAAGGAGGATGACCTGTATCTGGGGTATTATCTTCACCTGGTTCAAGATATTTTTTACCGGTACTATGTCTATTCGGAGCATAACTGGGATCCCCTGGCTCCGGGAAACGTGGAGAGATTATACCAGGATTACCGCGTCACCAATGAGTTTGTCATTGAGAAATATGGATTAAATCCTGACCTGATCCGGCAACTTGACCTTGCGGGTGAGCCGCTCCTTACCGTTGCGGAATATGACGTGAAGGAGCTCGTGGAAAGAATCCGGGGGCATTTTGTTCCCGTGGAGGATACGGGCATCTTCTTTTTCACAAGGGAGATGGCGGGGGAGTTTGTCGAAAGGGCGACCGTCTTTTGCCTTGAGGAGCTGCAAAGGCTCTCGGAGGGTAAGCCAGGCCTTGGAAATCTTGCGTGGAGTTGGGAGAGGCATTCGTAAAAGGAGATCACATGTTAATCGAAGAACGACATCAAAAGATATTAAATTGGCTGGAAGAGAAGGGCTACATCTCGACGGATGACATTCAGGAGGAATACCAGATCAGCTATGATTCCGCAAAGCGTGACCTGCGCATCCTGGAAGAAAAGGGGCTTCTGAAAAGGACGAGAGGCGGCGCGCTGCCGATCCGCCAGGTTGGCATCGGGCGGCCGAAGGGAAACACGGCGAAGGACATTCCGGTGGTGAAGGAAAATTACGCGCTGATCGCGAAGAAAGCCGTGACCATGCTGAAAAACCAGGACGTTGTCTACGTTACTTCCGGCACCGTGGGGTATTTTATGGCGCAGAACGTCCCGGAGGACTTGACGCTTCGCATATGTACGAATTCCATCGTCGTAGCTGAGGAACTTCGCACGAAGCCAAACGTTTCCGTGATCCTTGTTGGCGGAGAGATGGATGACAAGGGCTGTTGTTATGACGGATTTGCGACGGAAATGGTGAAAAAGCTTCGCTTTGACAAATGCTTTTTGACGTCAGCGTCCATTTCAGCAGACTTTGGCATTTCCATGCAGCGTACGGCGGCACTCCCGTTTTACAGCGCCCTGATCGAGGGCTCTAAGCAGGTCATCGGCCTTTATCCAAAGGAGAAAATCGGGTTTCACTCGGTTGTCAGCATTGCGCCTGCTGAGAAGCTGGATCTCATGATCACCGACTGGGATGCTTCGGAGGAGGACCTGAGGCTTCTTTCCGAGAAGGGGATCGAGATTGACGTGGTGGAAAAGCCCGTACGTGATTGAAAAGAAATGATGATTATGGTATGATAATGGTATATTTTGGGTATGGTAATCCTAGATAACGCTATATTTTGTGGAACGAGGAAATCATGGCACACAGAGAAATCAAGGAAATCCGGGAGGAACTGAAAAAGCTTTCCGGAAATAACGCAGAGCTTTATGACAAATTGAATCCCACGGCAAAGCCCTCGGCGGGAGTCCGAGTTCCGGATCTTCGCAAGCTTGCGAAGGAGCTGGCCAAGGAGGATTACAAGTGGTTCCTGGAAAATAATCCCATGGATACTTTCGAACTGGAGATGCTGCAGGGATTGGTCATCGGGTACGCAAAGGATGACGTCAAAACCATCCTGGCTTACCTAAAAAAGTTTATCCCCCGCGTGCATGACTGGGCCGTGAATGACATTACGTGCCAAACCTTCCAGATCGCGCGGAAGCACCCTGAGGACGCTTACAAATTCTTCATGAAATACAAGGATTCCAAGAAGGAATTTGAGGTACGCGTCGTTGCGGTGATGCTGATGAGCCATTTTCTGACGGAGGAATATATCGACAGGGTGCTCAAGGTGCTGGACGGGCTTTATGCTGAGGAGTATTACGCGAAGATGGGCATTGCCTGGGCGGTGGCCACGGCGGCAGCGAAATTCCCCGAGAAGGTGTACTCGTACATGATCAGCACTGAGAATCACCTAAGTGACTGGACCTTCCAGAAGAGTTTACAAAAGATGCGGGAATCCTACCGCGTGGACAATACTCTGGTGGACAAGATCAAGGCGGAGTGCCACAGATTCGATAAGGCGTAGCAGCAAAGATAAGGAGTAGATGGCGTGGAAATAAAACAACGATCTGAGGATGAGATGCTGGCATTGATCCTTGGCATAGCGAAGTCGGATGAAAACGTTCGCGCAGTTTGGATGTCCGGTTCCCGGGCCAATCCGGACGTGCCGAAGGACGTGCATCAGGATTTTGACGTCGTGTTCCAGGTGAGGGACGTAAAGCCCTATTGGGACAATGATGAATGGATTGAACGGCATTTTGGAAAGCCGGCGTTAATGCAAAAGCCGGAGAGCATGAGCTTGATCCCTCCGGACGGCGACGGGAATTTTGTCTATCTGATGCTCTTTCCGGACGGGAACCGAATCGACCTTTGCCTCACGAAAATGCCCTTTCAGGAAAGTGACGAGCCTGCCATCATCCTTCTGAATAAGGAGGAAGGGGCTCCCGATGGGAGTGACGTGCCGGTGATCAAGGGAACGAAGGCCTATTGGTACGTAAAGAGGCCCACGCAAAAGCAGTTTTCAGATTGCTGCAATGAGTTTTACTGGTGCATGAATAACGTAGCGAAGGGCATTGCAAGGGATGAGCTTTCCTATGCGATGAAGCAGTTTAACGAGTACGTGCGCGACATGTTGGTGCAGATGCTGAAGTGGTACGTGGGCGCGGAGAATGATTTCTCGGTATCAGCGGGCAAGGAAGGGAAGTTCTTTAAGAAATATCTTCCAGGCGACCTGTATGAGCGCTTCCGAAAGACCTATTCCGATGCGGAATATGAGCATCTTTGGGCAGCAGTCGCCGAGATGATCGCCCTGTTTGAGACGGCAGCGAAGCACGTAAGCGCAAAGTTGGGCTTTGTTTACAAGGAAGAAGAGCGCAGGGCGATCGAAGATTATATCAGCCGCGTGCGGGAAGCATAAAGAAAACAGAAAAAATCACGGCAGTTTGTTGGCCGAAGGAATTAGAATAAAATCCAGAAAGGATGGAAAAAGTATGAGAGAAGAATGTGCTTACAGCGAATTTGACAGAAAGGAAAACCTGCATTTTGATTCGAAAGTAGTACACGGAGCGTTGGGATGTGAACCCATCACGGGAGCCGTGAGCTTCCCCATCTTTCAGACGGCGACCTTCCGCCACAAAACCTTTGGAGTCTCCACGGGATATAATTATTCCCGCGTGCAGAATCCCACCCGTCAGGAGCTGGAGCGCACCATGGCCATCTTGGAAAATGGCGCGGAGGGCTTTGCCTTTACCAGCGGACAGGCTGCCAACATGGCAGTGTTCAATCTTCTTGAGAACGGAGATCACGTGATCCTGTGCGATGACATTTACGGCGGCACCTTCCGTATCTGTGACGAGATCTTCAGCAAATTCAATTGCGAATTCTCCTACGTCGACATGACGGAGCTTGACAATATCAAGAACGCCCTTCGCCCTGAGACGAAGATGATCTTCCTTGAGACGCCCACCAATCCCATGATGAAGGTGGCCGACATCCAGGAGATCGCAAAGATCGCGAAGGAAAACAATTGCATTTTTGTCGTGGACAACACCTTCCTGACCCCTTATTTCCAGAAGCCTTTGGATCTTGGGGCAGACATTGTGGTACACAGCGGCACCAAGTATTTGACCGGTCACAATGACGTGATCGCCGGCATCGTGGTTGTTAAGGATCCCGCGAGAATTCCTTTCTTCCAGGGACAGATCAAGTCCATGGGCGCGCAGCTGGGACCCTTCGACTGCTGGCTGATCCTGCGCGGCTTAAAGACCCTTTCCCTCCGCATGCGTCAGCATGACGAGAATGCAAGAAAGGTTGCCAACTGGCTTCTGACCCAGCCCAAGGTGAAGAAGGTTTATTATGCGGGCTTCGAGAATCACAAGGGCTATGTGATCAGCAAGAAGCAGTGCACGGGCTTTGGCGGCATGATCTCCTTCGAGCTTGACAGCGAGGAGACGGCGCAGAACCTTCTCTCCAACGTGAACATGATCCTGTTCGCGGAGAGCCTTGGCGGTACCGAGACCCTGATCACCTATCCTTGGACCCAGACCCACGAGTCCATTCCCGATGACACGAAGATGGCACTGGGCATCACGAAGGCCTTCGTCCGAATCTCCATCGGCATCGAGAACGTGGACGACATCATTAACGACCTGGCACAGGCACTAAGATAACTGCTTTTCTCGTTCAAGGGTTTCTGCAGGAATGATACAAATCGGATATTGGCGAGATGACTACTGGTGCATAAATCGGCGTTTATTGGGATGTTGCTGACTTGCAAATCGGAGTTTTGTGAGGTGATTATGGATGCATGGAGTTTGTTGTGATCTTCTTGCTTGACAAATACCTCGCTAGAAGGGACGAAGCCCTCACGGGAGGTAAAACAAGCAAGAATCTTCCGCGGAATACCTCCTCAGAGGTGACGAAGCCCTCACGGGAGGTAAAACGAGCAAGAATCTTCCGCGGAATACCTCGCCAGAAGGGTTGGAGCCTGCGCAGGAGATAAAAGCAACAGAAACAGAATAAATGCCGCCACGTGTTGCATTTTAAGAAGCATGAGGACGGCAAATGCAACACATTGCGGCATGCAAGGAGTCTTTTGTTGCATCTTCGGAGAACGCGAGGCCCAAAATGCAACATGGTAAGAGCGAAGATGGATACGTGTTGTCTTTCTCCGATTGAGTAAAACAAAAAAGCAACAAACGTGAAGTAGCATTAAGCGTATGGCAAGTAAATAGACTTGTAAGCAGCTTAGGTAGCGTAAACTCCGTGACAGGTTATCCAAAATTGCGAAGAAAACATGGGATAACATAGAAATTACGGGCAAAAAAGCAAAAGAAGCAATTTGACCCGTAGGAAATTGGAAAAGGCTACGGGCAAAAATGCAAAAGAAGCAAAATGGCCCGTAGGAAGCAGGAAAAGCCTACGGGCAAAAAAGCAAAAGAAGCAAAATGACCCGTAGGAAGCCGGAAAAGGCTACGGGCAAAAAAGCAAAAGAAGTAAAATTGCCCGTAGGAAGTTGGAAAAGACTACGGGCAAAAATGCAAAAGAAGCAAAATGGCCCGTAGGAAAATGGAAAAGACTACGGGTAGAATGACAAAAAGCTAAGTTTAACCCGTAAAATGGTGAAACGAGATTCGTCTGTCGAGACAAAAGAGCTCAGCAAATTCCAGTTTGTCAGGGAAAAGAACTCTACAGCCTCCAGTTTGTGAAAAGGAAAAATAGTTTGTGAAAAAGCTAATTATGGAGAGGAAATATGGGAATCAAGTTTACGAAGATGCAGGCCTACGGCAACGATTACGTGTACGTCGATGCCATTCATCAAACGATAGAAAATCCAAATGAGCTTTCGAAAAAGATGTCCAACCGGCATTTTGGCATTGGCGCGGACGGACTGGTACTGATCTGTCCGTCTGAGAAATGCGATTTCCGCATGCGCATCTTTAATCCCGACGGCACGGAGGCGGAGATGTGCGGCAACGCCGTGCGCTCCGTGGGAAAGTTTGTTTATTACCACGGCCTGACCGACAAGACGACGGTGAAGATCGAGACGCTTGGCGGGGAGAAGATGATCCTTCTGACTGTTAAGGACGGAATGGTGACGGACATTGAGGCGGCCATCGGCGAGCCCATCTTTACGCCGGCACTGATCCCGGTGACCACGGACAAGGAGGAATTTCTCACCCAGCCCATCACCGTGGGCGACAAGACCATGATCGCGTCCTCCCTTTCCTGGGGCAATCCGCACACCATGATCCAGGTGGACGACTTATCCACGCTGGACATTGAAAAATATGGCCCGCTGGTGGAAAACAATGTTGTTTTCCCAAGAAGGACAAACGTGACCTTTGTGCAGCTTGTGGACAGGCAGCATCTGAAAATCCGCGAGTGGGAGCGTGGCACGGGTGAGACCATCGGCTGTGGCACCGGGTGCTGCACGGCGGTTGTGTTCATGCATCGGCTTGGTCTTGTTGACCGCATTGTCGACGTGGAGCAGATCGGCGGCGTCCTGCACGTGGAGTGGGATGACCAGAACGTGGTCCACATGAAGGGACCCTCCTACGTGGTGTATGAGGGAGAGTATCATCCGGAAGTATCCCGGTAAACCGCGGCGAATTTGACCGGCTTGCAGAGGGAAGACTCTGCGGGAGAAGAGGTCACGTTTCTTGAGGGTTTTTAGACATGAAGGTAAGAGAATTACGGTATTGCAATACAAATACGTTTCTGATCGAAGGAGATCATGGAAAGCTACTCTTTGACACGGGATGGGCCGGCACGTTCCCCCTGTTTTGCAGGGCGCTGGGCGAGCTGAAGGTTTCCGTGCAGGAGATCAGCTGTATCATGATCTCCCATTTTCATCCGGATCACATGGGAATTGCGCAGGAAATCGCGGATCAGGGCGCAGTGCTCTTGATCCCGGAAGTGCAAAAGCCCTTTCTCCATGCGGCGGATGCCATCTTTGCGAAGGAGAAGGGAACGAGGTTTATTCCGGTCAGGGATGACCGGGTTCGATTTTTTTCCATCGAAGAAAGCCGCGCCGTGCTAAAGGAACTTGGCATAGATGGCCAGGTGATCCATACGCCGGGACATAGTGATGACAGTATCTCCCTTTGGCTAGACGAGGGAGATTTGTTCGTTGGGGATTTAAATCCTTTATATGAATTGGAATTGCATAAAGGCACGCAGATTGGGGAAAGTTGGGACAAACTCTTGAAATTACGGCCACATATGGTATATTATGGGCATGCGAAGTCTGCAGAGCTGGAGCAGCAGAAACGGCAAACCGATGATGATCCAAAGGCTGAAACGGAAAACCAGACATTGTCCGACAGCAAAAAATATGCGCTTGTTTCCAAGATGATGAAGATGATCGACAAGGGCTATGACGTCAAGAAGATTCAAAAGAAGACGCATGCGGACGAGAAGTTTATTGAAAACGTCATGAGAATGTACTTAACCCACCAAAACGTAAGCGTCCAGGGGATTTTGGACCGGATTGAGCTGCGGGGGATGCAAGATAGAAAATAAAGAGAAAAGGATTGAGATGCCATGATACTGAGAGATTTGCTTAGGGATATGGAATATGAGTGCCTGCAGGGGAGCCTGGAGCAGGAGATCGCGGCGCTGGTCTATGACTCCAGGAAGGTGGAGCCAGGATGCGCGTTTGTGTGCCTGAAGGGCGCAAAGTTTGACGCGCACGCCTTTGCAGGACAGGCAGTGGCAGCCGGTGCGGCGGCGCTGATCATCGAGGACGCGGCGGCGCTGGAGCAGGTGAAGGAAGGTGCCAATCTGGAAGCTGACGCAAAGGATCATGGCATGCAGGGAGCTCCGGCGGTCATTCTTGTCAAGAACTCCCGTGAGGCGCTGGCGTATGCGGCGCGCAACTGGTTTGGAAATCCTGCCTCAAAGCTGAAGGTCATAGGCCTCACCGGCACAAAGGGCAAGACCACCACGACCCACATGATCAAGAAGATTCTCGAGGAGGCTGGAAACAAGGTCGGCATGATCGGGACCTTGGGCGCCTTTATCGGAACGGAAAAATATAAGACGGCCAACACGACGCCGGAATCCTACGAGCTGCAGCGTCTTTTTGCAAAGATGCTGGAGGAGGGATGTACCTATGCCGTGATGGAGGTATCCTCCCAGGCCTTAAAGCTTGGCAGGACCGCGGGCATTGATTTTGCTTACGGCGCATTCCTGAACATATCCCCAGATCACATCAGTCCGGACGAGCACAAGGATTTCCAGGAATACCTTGATTGCAAGAAGCTATTGTTCCTTCAGACAGGTCCCGTGATCGTCAACAAGGATGACCCCAGATGGCAGGAGGCGACGGAGCTCGCCAAGGATCGCCTTGTCACCGTCTCACAAAAGGGTGAAGCGGATTATATGGCATCAGACGCACATAATATTTGGGAGGGGAGCTTTCTCGGCGTGACCTTTACGCTTTCCGGAAAGCGCAGCGCGCAGGTGAATCTTCCGATGCCGGGCACCTTTAATGTGGAGAATGCGCTGATCGCCATTGCCATCACGGCGGAGATCGGCATTCCGACGGAGGCGATTTTAAGTGGTCTTGCCAAGGTCTACGTCAAGGGGCGCACGCAGTTGATGACCTGCATGGCGGGACATGGCACCATGCTCATCGATTATGCACATAATGCAGTCAGCGCGGAGAATCTGTTGTCCATGCTGAAGGCTTATAAGCCGGACCGCCTGATCTGTCTTTTTGGCGGCGGCGGCAACCGTGCGAAGGCAAGGCGCTACGACATGGGCGAGGCTTCGGGAAAATACGCGGATCTCACCGTGCTCACCATGGACAATCCAAGGGATGAGGAAGTGGAAGAGATCAACAAGACCATTATCGAGGGCCTTAACGTGCATGGCGGAAAATATATTACCATCATTGACCGTGAGGAGGCCATCCATTACCTGATCGACAATGCAAAGCCTGGCGACATCATCGCCTTGCTTGGCAAGGGTCATGAGGAGTATCAGGAGATCAAGGGACAGAAATATTACTTCTCCGAAGAAAAGATCATCGAGGAGTATTGTCAGAAGAAATTTGGAAACGGAAATGTCTAAGAAAACAATATTAATCATTTTAACTAGTTTCATAGTGGTGCTGTTGTGCGTCTTTGGAGGCATCTATTTTCAAGGCGTGACGAAATATAAGGGACAATTCGTGCGCGGAACCCGCATCAATGGCGTGGATTGCAGCGATCTGGAACCGGCGGCCGTATGTGCCATTCTGGATGCGCAGATCAGCGATTACGTGCTGGAGGTTACGGGGAGAAATCCCTTAAAGCCCGAGGAGAAAATGGTGCTTGGGAAGATCACGCCGACGGACGTTTCCCTTTGCAGAAAGGATACGGCGGCGCTGGTGGGTCAGATCTTCGCAAAGCAGGATCCGTATCAATGGTTTCGCGCGTATTGGGGCGATGGTCATGATTATGCGTTTGAGCAGGAGATCACCTTTGAGCCGGACCAGCTTGCCGCTTACGTGGGGGGCTGGGATGCCTGCCAGAGCAGCAACACCATGGCTCCCAGGGATGCCTATTTAAGCGAGTACGATCCGGAGGAAAACGCATACCGCGTGGTGTCTGACACGCTTGGCACGCGAATGGATGCGGCAAAGGCAATGCCTGCCATAGAAATGGCATTATATTCCATGGAAAATCAAGTGGATATTGAGTCCACCGGATGTTATAATGTAGCTAGGATAAGGTCAGACAATGAAAAGCTGAACGGCATCGCGGATCAGGCGAATTTATGGCTTGGCGCGAGCATACAATACAACTGGTACGGCACGGACGTGACGGTGGACAAGGAACAGCTGAAGGATTGGGTGAGCCTGCAGGACGGCAAGCCGGCGCTGGACGAGGATGCAGTCAGGGCCTTTGTCAAGGACTTGAAGAAGCAGTATGACCCCAAGGGAAAGACTTACGTCTTCCACACTTCGCTGGATGCCAACGTGTCCCTGAAGTGTAAGTCCGGGTGGGAATCCGATGCGGAAAAGGAAGGCGAGGAGCTGATCGCCTTGATCCGCGAGGGCGCGGTGGCGGAACGTCAGCCCGTCAGCAAGACCAAGGATTACGTCTTTTTTGACGGTACCATCGGTGATTCCTACGCCGAGGTGGATCTGACGAACCAGCACATGTATTTTTATTATCAGGGAGAACTGCTTTTGGAGACGGACTTCGTGTCCGGCGACGTGGCATCCGGACATTCGACGCCGGAAGGCATTTATGCAGTGACCTACAAGCAGAAGGACAGGATCCTTCGCGGACCGGATTACGAGAGCTTCGTGCATTACTGGATGCCGTTTTACGGCGGCTACGGTTTGCATGACGCAATGTGGAGAAAGGCATTTGGAGGAACCATTTACAAAAATAACGGTTCCCACGGATGCGTAAATCTTCCCCTGAAGAAGGCTGAGCAGATTTATAAGTGCGTGGAAACGGGATTTCCGGTCGTATGCTATCATTATCCGGAGGGGCAGAATCCGAAGGAACTGCTGGCTCTTGCGGCAGCAGCCGAGGCGGAAGCTGCGGGCACGGCGGAAGGCGCGGATGCGACGGTAGCCGGGACGGAACTTGCAACGGCAACCGGGGCGGAAGCAACGGATGCGGTGACAGGGGAAGGACTGGGCACGAGCGGCCTGGAAGGCGAGCGAGCGGAAGGGGAATCCCAGGAAGACTATGTGGAAGATAACGAGATCCACGGTCAATGGTAAAAGGAAACGACAAATGAAACAAAGAAGAGATGCTCTCCGCACCAGAAGGCAGGCGGAGAGATGGAAGAGAAAATTTGAGAGACATCGCGAACTGCACCGTCAGATCCGGGCAGCGGCGGGTGACATCCTGGAATCGAATAATTTCATGTCGACGAAGGGTCACATCCAGCACGGCGACATGACGGTGAATCAGCACTGTGTCAACGTTGCCAAGCTGAGCATCGCCATCAGCGAGAAGCTCCACATCCGCTGTCAGCGGGAGGAGATGATCCGCGGCGCCTTGCTGCACGATTATTTCCTGTATGACTGGCACGTGGGGGATGCCAAGAAGCCCCACAACCTTCATGGTTTTTATCACCCCGGGATTGCATTGAACAACGCATCCAGGGATTACGACTTAACGCCCAGGGAGCGGGACATCATTGAAAAGCACATGTGGCCTCTGACGCTGACAAAGATCCCGAGATGCCGGGAGGCCTGGATCGTGACGACGGCAGACAAATGGTGTTCCCTGCTTGAGACAATCCATTACGTTCACGGACATGGCAAGGTAGAAGGCGTGGAGGCAGACCAAAAGACGGAGTTTATGGAAGCGAAGAAGGCAAGCACGGAGAAGAAAACGCGCGCGGCGAAATAAGGCGCAGGGATTCAGGGATTGAGGAACGGCTGATTGGAGCATTTATACGACAAATTAACGGAATATGCGAGGGGTGAGGATTATCCTTACCACATGCCTGGTCACAAGCGCCGTGCCTTTGGGGAGATGCCATCGGAAGTTTATGAGATGGACGTGACGGAGATCGACGGGTTTGACGACCTGCATGCGCCGGAGGGAATCCTGAAAGACCTTCAGGAGCGCGTTGCAAGGCTTTACGGCGCGGACGAGAGCTTTTGTCTGGTCGGCGGCAGCACGGCGGGGATCCTGGCGGCATTGTCAGCGGCACTTCCCGAGGGCGGGCATTTGCTGATGGCGAGAAATTGCCATAAATCAGCTTATCACGCGGCGTATTTGCGAAACCTGAAGCTGACGTATCTTTTGCCGGAAGTAATAGATGAATTTGGAATTTGTGACGGACTGCAGCCCAAAGAGATCGAGCACGCATTGGAGAATGCGCCGGACGTGCAGGCCGTATTGATTGTATCGCCCACGTATGAGGGCAGGATCTCCCCCGTGCGGGAGATCGCAAAAATAGTTCACGCCCATGGAAAGATCCTGATCGTGGACGAGGCACACGGAGCACATTTGGGACTGGCAGGCAGGGCGCGAGGTGACCGGCGGGGACCGGCAGGAGACGAGCCATGCCAGGAAAATAGCTGTCAGGCGGGGGCGGACCTCGTGATCCACAGCGTACATAAAACCTTGCCGGCCATGACGCAGACGGCGCTTCTTCATGTAAACGGAGACCGCGTCGACAGGGAAAAACTGCGGCGGTTTTTGCGGATTTATCAGTCCAGCAGTCCTTCCTACGTGCTGATGGCGAGCATAGACAATGCCGTCACGATGATGGAGCAAGGCGGGGAGAAGCTTTACGGCGATCTGGTCAGGAATTTCGCGTGGCTGACGAAAGAACTTTCCGCATGCCGGCGTTTTCGCTTTCTAGGCGTGAAAACGGCGGCGGAAGACGCGGAGAAACGGGAAGGGCAAGGTGACTGCGGAAACGCAGGACGTACCGAGATGCCCGCGATGCGGCAGGACATCGGCAAACTCGTGATCCATGCAGGCACTAGTGGCCTTACGGGGCAACAGATCTATGACGTATTAAGGAATCGTTATCATTTGCAGCTGGAGATGGCAGCGGGGGAATATTGTCTTGCCATGTTTACGGTGGGCGATACGCCGGAGGGCTACCAGAGAATGCGGGATTCCTTGTTGGAGATGGACGAACTGGCGGATGAACTGAAAAAGGAATTGGAAAATGGCCGGGACGAAGCCTGCAGGGAAGTGGCGGCAGGTAAGACGAACGGGGAACCTCAGGGTACTTTGGAGCCCATTGTCGCAAGAGGTCTTAAGGAGGCCTGGGACGCGGCCTGGGAGGAAATCCAGCTATCCGATTGCGAGGGCAGGATCAGCGCGGAGTTCGTAAACCTGTATCCGCCCGGAACGCCCATTGTGGCGCCGGGAGAGGTTTTTACGAAGGAGATCGTGAATGCGCTTCTTCAACATCAGGCACGGGAGCTTCGGCTGCGGGGCGTGTCGGGGAAGGGCACGGTGAGATGCCTTACGGACTGACGCCAGGCCGCAGGGAAACGTGACGGCGAGAGAATACGATAACGCAGGAATGCGTACGGAAATACTTGGGGGAGAAGAGACATGGGGAAGATTGTCTGTCTGATGGGAAAGAGTTCCACCGGCAAGGACACCATATACAAGGAGCTGCTTCGGAGGGGAGAGGTTCCTTTCCGGACGGTCGTGCCTTATACGACCAGGCCCATTCGCGCAGGAGAGCGGGAGGGTACGGAATATCACTTCACGGATGAAGCAGGTTTTCAGGCGCTGAAGGCGCAGGGGAAGATCATCGAGGATCGTGCGTACAATACGTGTCACGGGCTTTGGAGATATTTTACCGTAAACGACGGGAGCATTTGTCTGGAGGAAGCGGACTACCTGATCATTGGAACGTTGGAAGCCTATCAGGCATTCCGGGCTTATTTCGGTGAGGAAAAGGTACTTCCCGTGCTAGTGACGCTGGATGACGGCGTAAGGCTTCAGCGCGCCCTGGATCGCGAGAAACGGCAGGAGCATCCGAAATACGAGGAGATGTGCAGACGCTTTTTGGCGGACGGCGAGGATTTTTCGGCTGAGAAGCTTGCGGCGGCTGGAAATCCCAAGGCATTTTACAATGATGACCTGGAGGGTTGCATTGGAGAGATCGAAGCGTATTTAAGGGAGAATCTGTAAGGAATTCCCGGGCGGAAATCCGGGACAAGAGGGCAAGGCGCGTCTTTTGGCAGAGCCCGTAAAATTCGAAGTACGGAAGGAGAAGGGCGTATGGCGAATTTTCAGGATATCATAGGACAGGATCAGATCAAGGAACACATGAAAAATGCCATTGCCTCCGGCAAGATATCGCATGCGTATATCATAAACGGCGAACAGTTCTCGGGAAAGGAATTCATTGCGAAGGTATTTGCCATGGCGCTGCAGTGTGAGGAGCGCGGAAAGGAAGGCGGCGCGGTAATTCCCTGCCAGAAATGTCATTCCTGTAAGCAGGCACTGTCCGACAATCAGCCGGATATCATCAAGGTGACGCACGAGAAGCCCAACACCATAGGCGTGGATGACGTGCGACTGCAGATCAGCGGCGACGTTGGCATCAAGCCCTATTCCAGTCCGTACAAGATCTATATCATGAATGAGGCGGAGAAGATGACCGCGCAGGCGCAGAATGCCCTCTTAAAGACGCTGGAGGAGCCTCCGGAGTATGTCGTGATCATGCTGCTTACCACCAACGTCAATGCACTTTTGCCGACGATCCTTAGTCGCTGCGTGGTTTTGAACATGAAACCCGTGTCCGATCAACTGATCAAAAAATACTTGATGACGGAGCTTCAGATCACGGATTACAAGGCAGACGTCTGCGTGGCGTTCGCGAGGGGAAATCTTGGGAAAGCCCGTCAGCTGGCCTTCAGCGAAGGATTCGAGAACATGAAGGATGAGGCGCTCTCCATCCTAAAGTACGTACAGGACATGGAGCTAAATGAGATGGTGGTCGCGGCCAATCAGATCAAGGAGTATAAGCTTGACCGAAAAGATCTCATCGACATCATGACGGTTTGGTATCGTGACGTGCTTTTGTTTAAGGCAACAAACGACATGAATCACCTCGTGTTCCGCGAGGAGGGCTCGGCGCTTCGCCAAGTTGCAAGGCGAAGTAGCTATGAGGGCATTGAGGCAGTCCTTGAGGCGCTGGAGAAAGCGAAGAAGCGTCTCGACGCCAACGTCAATCCCGACCTCGTGATGGAGCTTTTGTTCCTCACCATGAAAGAAAACGGCTGATAAAACTGTCAGGCGATAGACTGTAAAAAGGGAGAGCCTAGCATGAGAGAGTTGTCAAAACCAGATCAGGTCCTTAAGAAGATCCTCCCCGTGCAAAAGCTTCGCGAGGATGCAAACTACGTACTCTCCCAGTTTGCCCTGTCTTATGTTTTCGAGGGAAAGCAACTCCTCTGTCACGTCATGACAAGGCAATTGTGGGAGCTTGATCGCCCCCTGGAGCAGACCATCGCTGCCGCTGAGATCATGGAGAATTCTGACCTGACGGCATTGATGGAGGGATATTTCCTCGTCCCCGAGGGGAAGGAGGAATGCGAGTTTTACGAAGGTATTTCCCGTCTGCTTCGCATCTATCACAAGCCCAAGGGCATTCAGGGCTATACGATCCTGCCAACGTTTGCCTGCAACGCGCGGTGCGTTTACTGCTACGAAGAGGGCATGAAGCAGGTGACCATGTCCCCGGAAATTGTAGAGCAGACGGTGCAGTACATCCTGCAGACCAAGGCAGAGGGAAGAATCGAGATCGGATGGTTTGGCGGGGAGCCGCTGATGGGAGAGAGCATCATCGATCAGATCTGCGAACGCTTACGGGCAGAGGGAGTGGAATACGTTTCCAGCATGATCACCAACGCAAGTCTTTTGACCGACGCCGTGGCAGATAAGATGGCAGGCCCCTGGAAGATTCGAAACGTTCAAGTTTCCATGGACGGCGCGGAAAAGGATTATATTGCAAGAAAACGGTATTTACGATATCATGATACGTATCAGGGAGTTTTGGAGGCAATAGGCCGCCTGACGGCACGGAATATCTCCGTTTCCGTTCGCTGTAACGTGGACGAGGAAAACCTTGCAGGCATCCCAGAGTTTCTGTCTGACCTCTCCAAAAACGTTACGGAAAAACAAAAGGTGCATGTTTACGTAGCTCCGCTGAATGCCGTGAGAATGGGGGAGAACGACCTGTTTCTTTGGGAAAAGGCGATGGAGCTGGAAAATCGGATCAGGGAAGCCGGATTTAGAGCCACCTCATACAATGGCGGAGGTCTTAGGCTACGCATTTATCATTGCATGGCGGACAAGGGAAGCGTTGTCATTGCGCCCGACGGGAGGCTTTATTCCTGCGAACACTGTCCGAAGGAAGCGTTGATCGGAGACATATTCCATGGCGTGACGGACGAAGCAGCAAAAGAGTCCTTTTGTCGCACGGACAAAACCCGGGAAAAGTGCCGAAAGTGCCCATTCCTGCCAGATTGCACGTCCTTTGCGACCTGCCCCGTACGTGACGTTCATTGCAGGGAAATGCGCCAGATGCAATTTGAGAAGAACATGGATCGCATGTTGAAAACCAAGAAAGAAGAACCGTTGGCAGAAGAACGGTTGCCGGTTTGCTAACGAGAGGATCAATGATCATGAAATTAAAATCATGTTACGTCACGCAGGACGTAGATGACACGCAGTTTTTGGTGCCTATTGGCGCGGAGGCCTTCAACGGCATTGTGCGCAGCAACAAAACGGCGGCATATATCGTAGAATTGCTGAAGAAAGAAACGACGGAAGAAGAAATCGTGGATGCATTATATGAAAAATATGACGCACCCAGGGAACGGATTGCGGAAGACGTTCGTGAAATCCTGACAACCATGCGAAGCATCAATGCTCTGGAAGAGAGTAACCAGGTTTTGAAAGGAGTAGGCGAAAATGACAAAGCAAAACTATGAAAAACCCAACATGGAGATCGTTGTTTTAGAGGACGTGATCAGGACGTCCGGGGGAATGTTAAACCAAACCACTATATGCGGTGGGGATTGTGGCGGAGACATGGTAACCGTATGCGGTCGGGATGGCTGCGGTGATGCCGTCTGTGGAAATGACGGAGGGTCTTGTTTCGTTGATAGTGGGTATGTCAACGGATCGCTTTGCTCTGTGGTCAGGAACTAAAAAAGATTGAAAAGAGCCCTGTCTGACTTAAGAAGGACTTCTGGAGACATTTATGAGTAAAACAAAAAAGATTCTGCTTACCCTGGTTCCGTTATTCTTGATCTTATCGTACGCGTTTCTGGTCCGGGCGCGGGCATATTCCCTGCCGGCCACGGCACCGGAAGAAAAGCAGTACGTGCAGGACGAGAACGGGGAACCCTATCTGACGGAGATGGACTCCTATTACTATCTGCGTAAGACGACGGAGATGGCGGAGGCTGGGAAGGCGAAGCTCTTTGATTATCGCTCGGACGATCTGAAGATCGGTCAAAGGGTTCGGAAAGTAGTGAACGTAAGTTTTATGCCGGAGGGTTTGCCATCTCTGGCATATTTATTATGGCGTTACGTTTTCTCACTCTTTGGAATTACCCTGACGCAGGTTGCCATCTGGATGGGGCCTGTCCTGAGCGGCTTGGCTGCCATTCCGGCGTTTTTGTACGTGCGGTCAAGGGTTGGCCTGATGGGAGGCGTGGTGGCCGGCGTGCTTGCAGGCTGTGCCATTCCCTTTGTCATCCATACCCATGCAGGTTTTTTTGACACGGACATGTTCCTGGGCGTATTGCCGCTTACCTATCTGCTTGGCCAGCTAAAGTGTATGCAGGAAGAAAAGTTAAAGCGACAGATCCTCTTTGCCCTGTTTAGCGCTTTGGGGATCACTGGGATGTACTGCGTTTGGGGCGCAGCCAGAACCTATTTTCTTTTGGCGCTGCTCTGTGCCATTTTGCCGTCTTTGCTCGTTTTGTTGTTGCCTTCAAAACTTTTGCCGGAAAAGCCGTGGCGCAGAAAAGGAAAGGTATTTCGCGGTGCCCTGCTTTCGCATCTGTTCGCCATAGGGCTTCTTTTTCTTACGGACGGATCCGAAGCCATGGATCGACTGCTTAACGCTTTTGGAACGATCCGTTTTGCGACGGGAGTTTCCTCCGCGGCCATGCCCAATGCCTTTCAGTATACGGGTGAGATGATGAAGCTTCGGAAGGTCGCCGGATGGTCCCCGCTAAAGCTTTATCTGGCGAACACGAGGTCGCTGCTGGGCATGCTGGGCGGCGTCCTGCCCTGTTTTCTGGCAGGCGTGATGATTCCGCTGACCATTTTGTTTTTGATCTTTCCGCTAAAGCGCAGTAAGGAGGAAGCAAAAGAGCGCAAGGAATCCGTGGTGCCGACGGTGGTTGAAGTCACGTTTTTCCTTCCATGGCTATTCTTTTCGCTGAAATATGCCTTTACGGGCGTGAGATATGCGGAGATTGCCGTACTGCCCATCGCCGTTATGGGTGGACTGCTTCTGGGACGGATCGCAAAGTGCATAAAGCCCAAAAAGGAAAGGATTCAAAAGTGCTTTCTTGCGGTCTGCGTTCTCCTTTCGGCCCTTACCGTATTCCCAACGGCCATCGGCGCATGGAAGAGCTCAGGGCAGTCGGCGTCTTTGATTTCGGACGGCAGGGCGCAGGCCATGAAGTATCTTCGGGAGAATACGCCAGAGGATGCGTCCGTGGCCGGATGGTGGGATGACGGATATTACGTCCAATATGCAGGGCAAAGGAGGAGCCTTTCCGACGGCGGAACAAGTAGCGGAAGGGTCAATTGGTTTTTGGGAAGGGCACTTATGACGGATGATCCGAAGCTCTCAGCTGGGATCTTTCGAATGATAAACGAGTCTAATCTGGATGTCTTGTATGCTCTCATGAATGGCGGCATGGATGAAACGGATGCCATTGCATTGCTCCTTCAAATTTTGCCCATGGAGCGAGAGGAGGCAGCAGGCGTGTTAAAAGCCGCTAACGTGGACGAGAGCCTTTTGGATGAGACGCATCCGCTGGATTCAAATACCGTGGCATTAACGCTCAGCACGGATCTGATGGGCAAGATCGATGCGATCGCATATTATGGATTTTGGAATCCCGAAGAGGGCAAAGTGACGGGAGACGTGAGCTATCGCATTTCCCAAAGCTCTGCGGCCTTGGATGAAGAAGGAAAGGCGGACCTTTCGATGATCGGATCGAGCGTCGTGTTGCACGTGGCGGAGGATCCGCAGGGACACGTGAGCGCGGATTATCATGACGGCCAGGGGAATGCCTATGAACTCGGACGCATTTGCGTATGGCAGGACGGCGTGAAGCTCCAGGATGAGCGGATTCCGGGGTCGGAATCGAAACCCAGCGTTGTTCTTGTCAAAGAAGGGGATCGCTATTGCGGCGTGATCTGCACGGACAATTTGGCGGACAGCGTGTTCCTGCGCCTTCTTTTGTGTGAGGACAAGAGCATTTCAAACCTGCGACGTTTGGGAACTTGGTATGGGTATTCGGAAAAGGAACCCTGCGAGGCTCAAAGAAGGATCGATCCCTCAAAGCATGTGGCGTGGGCAACGCAGCTGTGGATTTACGAGTAGAAAAGTAGAATTGGTGAAGCATGAAAAATACGCTTAAGTGGATCAATTCCGTTTTGGGAAGGAAAAGAGGATACGTGCTTGCATTCACCGTGATCCAGGTGCTTTTTGGATTCACGGGAGTGATCAACGCATTGCTCATGCGCGGGATCGTGGACAGTGCCACGGCCCGCGATCTTTCTGCGTTCTGGAAATATGTATTGATTCTGGGCATCCTTATGGCGGCGCTTCTTTTCCTTAGCGCTGTTTTCAGCTGGTTTTCCGCAAACGTCAGCAATGACGTGGAAATCCTTTTCAAGAAAAGACTGACGGACAACGTGTTTCGTAAGGATTATGGCTCAGTCAGCGCACATACTTCCGGTGAGTGGCTGACAAGGCTTTCCAGTGACGTTTCCGTAGTGTCCGGAGGGTGCCTTGGGCTGATCCCAAGCGTTGCGGGAGCCTTGATCCGCCTGATTTCCGCATTGGTCATGATTGTGGTTTTGGATCATTGGTTTGCATTTCTTTTGATCCCCGGAGGCATTGCAATGGTGTTTGCCAGTTATTTCCTCCGAGGCATCATGAAGCGCCTGCACAAAAACATCCAGGAAAGCGACGGCAGGATGCGTACGTTTTTCCTTGACAGGCTTGGGAGCCTTATGATGATCAAGGCCTTTGCAGCGGAGAAGCAAACCAGTGACGGAATGTGGGAGAAAATGCAGGATCTGAAGGGTGCGCGCATGAAGAGCACGGCCTTTTCCATTTTCTGCAGCACGGGCTTTCAGATCGCCGTGCGGGGAACCTATCTGATTGGCCTCATCTACTGCGCTTATGGGATTATTTCGGGAACCGTGACCTATGGCACGCTCACTGCGATCCTGCAGCTGATCGGGCAGGTTCAGGGGCCCTTTGCCAATCTTTCGGGCTTTGTGGCAAGGTTTTATGCCATAACGGCCAGCGCGGAGCGCCTAATGGAGGTGGAAACGTTTGCGGAGGATTGTCCGGAACCTGTGTTGGAGACGGAACAGGTGCAGGCATATTATCAAGAAAGCTTCCAAGCCTTGGAATTAAGAGGCGTTCGTTTTACCTATCCGGCGGGAACGAGGGAAGCGCAGGGGAAAGAAGCCATGCCGCCGGTTCTTCTGAATTTTGATTTATCCCTTCGGAAGAAGGAATACGTTGCCTTTACGGGACAAAGCGGCTGTGGAAAATCCACAACGTTAAAGCTTTTGACGTGCCTTTATCCACTGGACGCCGGTGAGAGAGTCCTCGTAGGTGCGGACGGTACGGTTCCACTAACCGCCAGATGGCGCAGGCTCTTCGCCTACGTACCCCAGGGCAACCAGTTGATGAGCGGAAAGGTGCGGGACGTAGTGGCCATTGCCTGCCCCGGAGAGTCCGTGAATGACAAGAAGATAATGCAAGCGCTTTCCATTGCCTGCGCGGATGAGTTTTTACCTGAGCTGGGAAATGGATTGGACACGGAACTTGGCGAGCATGGATTTGGCCTGTCCGAAGGCCAAACGCAGCGGATCGCCATTGCGCGGGCCATCTTTGCGGATTCGCCCATTTTGTTATTGGATGAGGCGACGAGTGCGCTGGATGAGGAAACGGAACGGCGGCTCCTTCAGAACCTTAAGGGTCTTACGGATAAGACCGTGATCATTGTCACACACAGGAAAGCCGCCCTTTCAATCTGCGATCGGGTCATTGCGTTTCCTGAAGACGGAGTGGAGGAAGCATGAATCGGGAAACGATGAAAAAAGACTTTCGGGACGTGGCCTATCTGGTTTCCTGCGCGGTAAAGGAGGAAAAGCCAGATCCTAAAGTGGTAAAGGCCATGGACCTGTCCGCAGTATTCTCTCTGGCCGAGGCACATTCTCTGTCTGGGGCAGTAGCCTTTGCGGTGGAAGCAGCTGGTTTTCGGAGTGAGAAGACGACGCGGATTCTTTCGGACATTGTGCGCAGACACGTGTGCTTTACCATCGAGAAAAAAGCCATCACCCAAAAGCTGAATGAATCGGATATCTGGTATGTTTTGCTGAAGGGTGCGGTTATTAAGGATTATTATCCCAAACCGGAAATGCGCGAGATGGCGGATTGTGACGTCTTATTTGACGCTGAGCGTGCGAATGACGTCAAGGTAATTATGGAGAGCCGGGGCTATTCAGTGAAGAGCTTTGACAGAGAGCCCCATGACATATATTTCAAACCTCCCGTAATGATTTTTGAGATGCACAGGGTGTTGTTTTCCAAGTTGGAATGCAAGAACAACATTGTTGAGTATTTTAAAAACGTAAAGAGTCGTCTTCTTGGAGACGGGGTCGAAAAGGCGTTTTCACCGGAGGATTTCTATGTTTACCTGATTGCCCATGAATACAAGCACTTTTACAATTACGGAACAGGACTGCGTTCCGTTTTGGATACGTATGTTTATCTTTCCAAGGTGAAGCTGGATGAAGCATACGTGAGCGGGGAATTTGAAAAGCTTGGCTTAACGGAATTTGAAAGGATAAACCGTTCCCTTGCCTTTCATTTGTTTGGCGACGGGGAGCTTACGGAGGAAGACGAAAAGACGTTGGAATATGTTTTTTCTTCCAGCACCTATGGAACGATCAGTAACTGTGTTTCAAACAAGTTGCATCAAGAGAATTGGAGTAAAATGAGGTACGTGCTCTCAAGATTATTGCTTCCAGTCCGCAAAAGCAATCCTGATTACGATATTTATTCGAAGCTTTATCCGTTTTTTTACGGGCACAAGCTTCTGTTGCCGCTTTTGCCGTTCTATCGCGTCTGCAAGGGGATGCGGAACGGAAATCTCCAGAGAGAGTTTATGGCACTCATAAAGGCAAAAAAATAACAACGCTTGCAATTCATCTTGCAAGCGTTGCTTTTTTGTAAGTCTTTATTCTTTATTTCAATTCGCCCCAGATTCTCTGGTTCAGTTCCTTGTCCCTTGCATCCACGAGGTCAAGCACGGCCTTTGCCTTCTCCTGCATCTTGGAGGCTTCCTTCTCGTCATTGATCAGGAATTCCAGGTTGCTGGAAATGGTATTGATGTTGTTCTTGAACTCGGACTTGAGTTCCTCCGTCTTCGCCTTTGCCACGGCAATGATCTCATTCATGTAAGACTCGTACTGCTGCATGGTCGTGGTGGCAAACATGGCCTCGATGTCGTTCTTGTAGGACTTCTTGTCGTTGGTAGAGAAGATGAAGATCGCCTTCTGCTTGTTGATGTACTCATCCATGCGCAGGGCCTTTAAGGAGGAAGGCGGGATCTGGGTATCGGATACGTTCGCGATACGTCTTACCAGCTCTTCGTCGATGCCCTGATATCCGGTGATCGTTTTTACGAGGCGGGTGCGGAGATCCTCGATTTGGAGCTTCAGGATGATCTCGCGGTTTACCTTGTAATATTCATCAATCTCCATCAGGTAACGGTTCAGCTCCTGACGGATCAGGTTGTTCTTCTCTTCGAAAACTTCAGGACGAATGGCGATCCACTTCATTTTGTCGGCAATCTTGGATGCCTGGGCCTTGCGCGCCTCAATGATTTCCGTGAACGCCTGCACCTCAAGGAATCTGGAGTAGATGCTCTTGGGATTTAAGTCCTCGAGATACTCTGCGCAAGCCTTGTCGATGTCGCTTACCATCGTCGTCTTCATGGTGTTGATGTTCTGGGTGATCTGCTCCTTGGAGAGTCTCGCCTGTGCTTCGATGGCCTTGTAGTCGTCGCGGATGAAGTTGACAACGCTGGAGATGCTGTCATACAGACCCTTTGCCTTTACGGCCAGGGCGTATTTCTCACCATAGCGGATGATTTCTTTTTCCACGGCGAACATGCCGGAGTTCACGTACACTCTCTGAAGAATGGGATGCAGGCTGTTGTCGCAGGGCTCATCACACTTTTTGAGCTCTTCCAGACACTCATTCAGCATGCGCTGGGTGTCATTGTCCGCATTCGCCATCTTGTTCAGCTTAAAGTACTGACCAGTCTCGATCTCGGAATCCTCATTCTTCGTGAGGAGGGGATCCATCACGGGCGTGTTGTTGATTTCATTTCTGTGGTTTGCAAGCCACAGGCGCTCGTCTTCGGTATCTACGTTGGCTTCGATGGCCTTTGCTATGTAAGCGGCCTTGGAGGAAACGAAGAACAGACGCTCCGTTGCGAGGTCGATGTACTCGGCCTGCTCATTATAGATTTTGTCGGTTTCCTTCAGAGAGATGCCGACCTTCTTGTTCTTTAAGTTCGACAGATCCGTAAGGCTTCTGGTGTCGGCCTGGTTGATGATGTGAAGCGAACGGGACAGGTCGATGTGTACCTGATCCTTGGTGTCACTGCTCTCGCGGGAGGAGTGGATCAGTTTGTACAGCGTGGAGTTACCGGTACCTTCCATCTTCGTCGGCTCATAAATGACGATGAGGATGGAGTTGGTCTGCTGCTGCAGGGCCTTCTGTAATACCAGAAGGTGCTCGTTGGAGTTACTGTCCGTACCAGGGGTATCATAGAACGTAAAGTTCAGGTTCGGGTCAAGCTGGCTGGGATAATATACGTCGATGATCCCGTCCACGTATTCCGTAGCGTCGTCAGACACTGCGTTGGGAAGCTCATTGATGCTCTTTAAGATCTGGTAGAGCTGCTCATGCTGCTGCAGGTGGAAGACCAGTGCGTTGTTGATCTCGTTCTGGACCTTGCGCTTTGTGGTCTCGCAGGGACGCTCGGATTCGAAAATGAATTTCTTCTTGGTTTCATTCCAGGCGATGGTCACCACGTTGGGCTGGGAAACGTCTGCAGAGCAAAGGCTGAAGGAAACGGAAGGATTCTTCGCGTTTCTGATCCGGAACATCTTTGCGGTTTCGGAATTAATGCTCTCGGGCAGGATGCGGCGTCCAATCAGGGTATTGATGAACGTGGACTTACCGGAGCTGTACGTTCCCACAAGACACAGGTTGATGTCGCTGCAGCTCATCTGCTCGCGCTTTTTGAAGAAATCCTGCTTCCTCGTCTGGAAGGACTGCTGGATCTCGGAATCCTTGAGCTCGGAATCAAAAAGATTCAGGGTCTCGTCACAGAAATCGTTGATGCGGCTGAAAATCTCCGTTACGGAAGGAAGCTCAATGAAATTGCTGAGGGTGAAGCGGTCCTCACCTGCATATTTATTGTACTCCGTGATCTTCTCACAGAAATCCTCGTAATCCACCTTGGTTCCCTTGAAAACCAAGCTGATCTTTTCGTTAGAGAACTGTTCATAGATGTCGTTAAAAAACTTATTGCCTTGGTTCTGCAATAAGAATTCACCGTTCTCGGGGGAATAGGGGATCAGATTGGGACAGATCTTGTAGGGAACTTCCAGAAACTCGCCCTTGACCTTTGCAAGGAAGTGGATCTCCTTCTTGACAGGGTGGTACATGATCATTAATTCTTTCACTTTTGCTGCCCTCCCGCGGATCAAAAAATAAGGTCCGCACGCCGTTTTTGTGTCTATTTAGTAAACTATTTAGTAAACCCAAAGAAAATAACCTCAGTTTTTATTATAACACGTCTTTTTTAAATGTCAAAACAAACAGCTAAACATAAGAAAAGAAATAAAGATTGTCTCTAAACGGTTTAAATGCTATAATATGATAGCTGTTTTATGCGATGAAGTGAGAAATCGCTTCCATGTGGTTGATAGATTTTAGAAAGGAGCCCGGTTGGGCAGAAGAAGAAAATGGTAAGAGTTGTTGGAGTAAGATTTCGCACGGCGGGAAAGATTTATTTTTTTGATCCGCTGAACTTTACGATAAAGCGCGGGGAGAACGTGATCGTGGAAACCGCGAGAGGCATTGAATTTGGCACGGTTGTGTCAGACATTCGCGAGGTGGACGAGGCGAACGTGGTGCAGCCATTAAAGCCCATCCTGCGCATTGCAAACCAGCGGGACAAGGAGCAGGAGGCCGGAAACAAGGAGAAAGAAAAAGAGGCATTTAAGATCTGCCAGGAAAAGATCCGCAAGCATGGGCTGGAGATGAAGCTCATCGACGCGGAGTACACGTTTGACAACAACAAGGTCCTGTTTTATTTCACTGCTGACGGCAGAATTGACTTCCGTGAGCTGGTAAAGGATCTTGCAGGAGTATTTAAGACCAGGATCGAGCTTCGCCAGATCGGCGTGCGCGACGAGACAAAGATCATGGGCGGCATTGGCATTTGCGGAAGACCGCTCTGCTGTCACAGTTATCTTTCTGACTTTATCGCGGTGTCCATCAAGATGGCGAAGGAGCAGAATCTCTCCCTGAATCCCACAAAGATCTCCGGCGTTTGCGGAAGGCTGATGTGCTGTCTGAAGAATGAGGAGGACACTTACGAGGAGCTGAACAGAAGGCTTCCGAACGTGGGTGATACCGTAACCATGCTGGACGGAATGAGAGGCGAGGTCCACAGCGTGAACGTGCTGCGCCAGAAGGTGAAGGTGCTGGTGGAATCCGGGGATGACAAGGAGATCAAGGAGTTCGACGTGGAGCAGCTCCGTTTCCACAAGCATCACGGCAAGAAGGGTCAGCAGAATGTTTCGGCAGAGGAGCTGAAGGAGCTGGAAAAGCTCGAGAAGGAAGAGGAAGAAGAGATCGAGGCAGCCGAGAAGGAAGCCGGCACGATCGTTGAAAAAGGACAGCGTCAGGGCGGCAAGGGCGGAGACCGCAAGAACCGTCAGGACAGGGGTGACCGCCAGAATGACCGCCAGGGCGGAGAAAAACAGGGTGATCGTCAGAATGGCCGTCAGGAAAAGGGCGAGCGCCAGAATGACCGCCGTGAGAAAGGCGACCGCCAGAACGGCCGTCAGGATCGCGGTGAGCGTCAGAATGACCGTCGCGAAAAGGGCGAGCGCCAAAATGACCACCGCGGCGAGAGACAGAATGACCGCCAGGGCGGTGAAGGCCAGGGCAGAAACGAAGGCCAGAACCGGAATGAGGGTCAGAACCGGAATGACGGTCAGGGCCGCCAGGAAAAGGGCGACAGGAATCAGCGCTCCGACCGCAACCGGAGCCGTCAGGACAGGAACCGCCAGGATCAGGGCAATCGTCAAGATCAGGGAAATCGCCAGGATCAAGGCAACCGTCAGGAAAGACAAGACGGCAAGGAGCGTCAGGGCAGACCTGAGGGCCGTGACCATCAGGGAAAAACCGAGGGCGGAAATCAGGAAGGAAACAGACAAAACAGAAATCGCGGGAACCGTCCGTTCCGCAACCGTAACCGCGGCCAGCAGGATGGCGGCGCAAAGGGAAATCAGGACGGCGCGAACGAATAAGTTAGACCTAGGAGACGACGTATGTCGGGGGAAATCATACAAAAAGACAAGGAGAGAGTGGATGATCTCCAGCTTTCGGGGCTTCGGATCATCCAGAATCCTGAAAAGTTCTGCTTTGGTATGGATGCGGTATTGCTTTCCGGTTTTGTGAGGGCGAAACGCGCAGAAATCCTTCTCGACTTATGCACGGGCACGGGGATTTTGCCCCTGCTCCTCTCCGCGAAGACGGAGTGCGCTCATTTTACGGGCCTGGAGATCCAGGAGGAGAGCGCGGACATGGCGAGAAGAAGCGTTGCACTCAATCACTTGGAAGACAGGATATCTATTGTTACCGGAGACGTTAAGGAAGCAGGCCAGCTATTTGCGCCTGCCTCTTTTGATTGCATTACTTGCAATCCGCCTTACATGATCGGGGAACACGGGATCACGAATCCGGACGCGCCCAAGGCCATCGCCCGGCATGAGATCCTCTGTACCTTTGAGGACGTGGCAGCCGCAACGGAGAGGCTTTTGAAGCCAGGCGGCAGGTTCTTTCTCGTGCACAGGCCGTTTCGCCTGGCGGAGATCATCGTAACCCTGACCAAGCACCGGTTGGAGCCCAAGCGGATGCGGCTGGTCTATCCTTACGCCGACAAGGAGCCCAACATGGTGCTGATCGAGGCCGTTCGCGGCGCCAACCCGCGACTCACCGTGGAACCGCCCCTCATCATCTTCGAATCCCCCGGGACCTACTCCCAGGAGATCCGCGACAAATTCGGCTATTAAACGTTACAGAGGAAAAATTATGGCTGGTACGTTGTATTTGTGCGCCACCCCCATTGGGAATTTGGGGGACATGACGCCGCGCGTCGTGGAAACGCTAAAGGCCGTGGACCTGATCGCGGCTGAGGATACGAGAAACAGCATCAAGCTGCTGAATCACTTTGAGATCCATACGCCCATGACGGCATATCATGAATTCAATAAAGTTGACAAGGCGCGGGAGCTTGTGGCAAAGCTCCTTGCGGGAACCAACGTTGCCCTGATCACGGATGCGGGAACTCCCGCCATCTCTGATCCCGGCGAGGTTTTGGTGCAGCAGTGCCAGGAGGCTGGCGTGCCCGTGACAAGCCTTCCCGGCGCCGCGGCGTGCATCACGGCACTGACACTCTCGGGACTTTCCACGAGACGCTTTTGCTTTGAGGGTTTCCTGCCCACGGAGAAGGCGGACAAGAAGGAGCGTCGCGAGCTGTTAAAGGAATTGGCGCAGGAGAGCCGCACCATGATCCTTTACGAGGCACCGCATCACCTTAAGGCAACGCTAAAGGACCTTTTTGATGCCCTTGGCGACCGCAGGATCACCCTGTGCCGCGAACTGACGAAAAAGTTCGAGACCATTCTTCCCACGACGCTTTCCGCCGCGCTTTCGCTCTATGAGCAGGAGGATCCGCGTGGTGAGTACGTGCTTGTGATCGAGGGCAAAAGCCGCGAAGAAAAACGCTTGGAAGAGCAGGCCTCGTTTGAAACCTTGAGCATTGAGGAACACGTGGCACGCTATGAGGCGCAGGGCCATGACCACAAGGAAGCCATGAAGCTGGCGGCAAAGGACCGGGGCGTGACCAAACGGGAGATTTATGCCTACCTGCATGGCGAGAATAGATGATTTCAGACCTAAGCCTTAAGGCGTGAAACGGAGAGGAGCCCATTCATGGCAAACTGTGAATATTGTTGTTATTATACCTACGACGAAGAGATGGAAGAATATGTCTGCGACGTCAACATGGACGAGGACGATTACGGGAGACTCCTGAGCAACGGTTTCCGGGAATGCCCGTATTTCAAGGACGGTGACGAATACAAGGTAGTCCGTCATCAGATGTAAGCACCACAAGGGGAAGTAACAAAAACTAGAAAACGGTGGGCAAGAAATTGAAGATTAAAAAACCAGTTGTCAATTATTTAAAATTACGTCCGTCTAACGTAAACACGCCGGAATACAAGCACGTGTGGCTCCTCCTTGGCTGGGTGTGGTACCTGACCATGTTTGTATTGACGGAACACTTCATTTCGCCGGAGCGCTGTCACGTGGTCCACAGTTTTATGGATGACGTGATTCCGTTCCACGAGGGCTTTATCATTTTCTATGATTCCTGGTACGTTTTGTTGGTCGGAACGATCGCATACTTTTTGTTTTATGACGTGGAGAGCTTTGTTCGGGTGCAGAAGTTCATCATTCTCACGCAGATCATCGGCGTCGCGGCATATCTCTTATGGCCCTCCGTCCAATATCTGCGTCCGACGACCTTCCCCCGAGATAACTTTTGCACGAAGCTGGTGCAGGCCATCTACGGCATCGACACTCCCACGGGCGTATGTCCGTCACTCCACGTGGGATATGCGCTGGCCATCTTTTCCGCTTGGCAAAAAAAGGACGGCGTAAAGCTCTTTTGGAAAATTTTTCTTGCCATTTGGGTCTTCTTGATCTGCATTTCCGTCTGTTTTGTAAAACAACATTCTTTTACGGACGTGTGGACGGCGACCTTGATGTGCGCGTTTATCGAAGTGACGCTCTTTGGAAGGTATTGGGCCCTGCGGATCCGCGGGTTCCAGGAAAGGATGAGGGTGCGGCACAATGGTTAGAAGATGGGGGGACCGCAGGGACGGAAAGCTGATCAGGGACATTGACGCCATGCATTACTGCATGCCGCTCATTTATCCCAATCGCTGTGACAATGAAGCGTGCATGACGCTCCACGTCAATCTGGAAAAGACGGAGGAATATCTCCGGCAGAGGGCGAAGGAGAACGCAGGAGATTCCATATCCATGTTCCAGGTGGTGGTCGCGGCGGCATTAAAGACAATCTGGCTTCGTCCGCAGATGAATCGCTTTATTGTCAATAAGAGCATCTATCAGCGAAACGAAATAACGGCTGCGTTCGTGGTAAAGAAATCCTTTACGGACGAAGGCGAGGAGACGCTGGCGCGGGTTCAGGCCGAGGCCGGGGACACGCTGGAAACCTTAAGCCGCAAGATCCAAGAGCAAATCGAGCATTGCAAGACGGCGACGGATGAGTCCACGGACGCCATGAACGTCATCAAAAAGCTTCCGTTCAAGCGCCTGATCGGTGCCGGCGCAATTTTCCTGGACCGCCACGGATGGATGCCGAAATCCGTGATCGCCACGGATCCCTATCAGTGTTCCGTGGTGCTGTCCAATCTTGGTTCCATTGGCATGAACGTTGGATATCATCATTTGATGAATTGGGGCACGAATTCCATTTTTCTCGTGATTGGGAAAAAGCACAAAAGAATGCATTATGACGATGACGGGAACGTCTTTATGCGAAAGGAACTGGCAATTTCCGCCACCATCGACGAGAGAATTTCCGACGGTTTCTATTTTGCGAAGACATTGAAGCTGATGAAAAAACTAATGGAAAATCCAGAGCTTTTGGAACTGCCGATCGAGCAGGAAACGTAAGACGTGTTGAGAGCAAGACGCATTGAGAGCGGGACACGTTGAGGGCAAGACACATTGAGGGCAAGACGTTTTGAGAGTAGAATATGTTGAGAACGGTATGTGTTGAAAGCGGGACATGTTGAGAGAAGGAGGCGAGCATGTGAGAGTATTGATCCTGAATGGTTCACCGGCAGGCGAAAATAGTATTACGCTTCAAACCATGCGTTATATCCAGAAGCTGTACCCGAAGCGAGAGTATCACGAGCTTCACGTAGCGCAGAAGATCCGTATGTTTGAGACGGATTTTTCCAGCGCGCGGGAGGAACTGCTTGCCGCGGATCTCGTGGTTTTTTGTTATCCGGTGTATACCTTTCTTGCGCCGGCCCAACTCCATCGCTTCATCGAGCTGATGAAGGAGAGCGGCATTGATTTTCACGGGAAATACGCGACCCAGGTCACGACGTCAAAGCATTTTTACGACGTGACGGCGCATGAGTACGTGCGGGAGAATTGCCTAGACATGGGCTTTCACGTGATCCGGGGACTTTCCGCGGACATGGAAGATCTCCTTCATCCAAAGGGACAAAAGGATGCGCGTGCATTTTTCCATCACGTGCTTTGGTCCATGAAGCAAGGGGATTCCGAGAAAGAGACAAGCAAGGCCGAGACTCTGAAAAGTGAAAATTTGATGGCCGAGACTCCGAAGGACGAGAGCAAGAAGATCGTCGTGGTTGCTGACGTGACGGAGGGAAATGAAGTGCTTCCGGTGATGATCCGCGAGTTTGAGAAGGCATCGCCCTATCCCGTGAGCGTCGTCAATATCCGTGAATTTCCCTTTGCGGGCGGATGCCTGGGGTGCTTCCACTGCGCGGCGGACGGAACCTGCATCTACAAAGACCGTTTTGATGATTTCCTCCGGGAGAAGATCCAGACGGCGGATGCCTGCGTCTATGCCTTTACGATCAAGGATCATTCCATGGGACAGCGCTTCAAGCTCTTTGACGACCGGCAATTTTGCAACGGTCACCGGACGGTCACCATGGGAAAACCCGTAGGCTACCTGATTGACGGGGATTATGCGAGTGAGCCGAACCTGCGGACGCTGATAGAAGCACGGGCGCAGGTGGGCGGCAATTATTTTGCCGGGGTAGCGTGCATGGCGGAGAACAAAAGTGGCAATGGAAATGCAGAGCGAGATACGGAATTGGTGAATGGTGACCAAGGTACTGTTGGGCAGGTTGCGGCAAAGAAAGACGATGTCCTGGCAAATTTAAGGCCGGACGTTTCCGGGGAAATCTGGAGGCTGGCGGCGGAGTTGGCATATTGCATGCGTTATCATTACAACCAACCCGCAGATTTTTACGGCGTAGGCGGCATGAAGATTTTCCGCGACCTGATCTACCAGATGCAGGGAATGATGCGCGAGGATCATCGGTTTTACAAGGAACATGGCTTCTATGATTTCCCGCAAAAACGTAAGGGAACCATTCTTGGCATGTACCTCGTAGGCGCCATGATCAATCATCCGACTTTATCGAAAAAGATCGGCGGAAACATGACAAAGGGAATGTTGATGCCTTATAAGAGCGTGATTGACAAGGCAGGCCTTCGAGGGAAGCGTTCGTAACAGTTGAGGATGGCCTGACCGCAGCGCGCTTTACCGCACAAGATTCGTCTCTTAATTATTTGCGGTAATCGTGAATCAAGCTGTTTGAAAAGATACCGCAAAAACATCATTCCGAGGATATTTGCGGTAGGCTCAAACTGGAAAATACATGATGCTACCGCAATCTAGGAAAATGGAATTATGATGCGGTAAGGATTTTGAATTAATTTGTTTGTGAAGTTTTGAAATACCGCAGGGATAAACATATCGACATAATTGCGGTATTGAAAATCAAGGTTTTGAAAAAAGGCCTACCGTATGATTTTTGAATTCTCAAAATATACGGTAGGAAAAACAGTAGTCAGGAAATTTGATACCGCAGGAAACTTAAGAAAATGAAACTTGCGGTAGAATTTTCAGAAACGGGAGAATCGAGTACCGCAAAATAAAGATAGCTCATAAAAATGCGGTACAGAAGAACCCAACTGAAAATGAAGTGCTGCAAGAATAACGCAATTTGTTTTTTTGCGGTAATCCATCGATGAATTTCCGCGGGAAGAAAAGCCAGTAGGCTTCAGGGAGAAAGCCAGAGACTGGGAGGAAGAAAGCCAGTAGGCTTCAGGAAGAAAGTCAGAGACTGGGAGGGAGAAAGCCAGTAGGCTTTAGGAAGAAAAGTTTACGGAGCGATAAGAAGAACAAAGAGAAAGGCAGGACAAAAACGTGAAGAAATTCGAGGGATTTCACAAGGGCGTAAATTTAGGCGGATGGCTGTCGCAGTGCGGCTGGAACAATTACAACAAGGCGCACTATGATACTTTTATGATCGAGCGTGATTTTGCGCTGGTGAAGGAATGGGGACTGGATCACGTGCGCGTTCCCGTGGACGCAGAGGTCATCCAGGAAGAGGACGGCACGATGAAGGAAGACGGTCTGGCTTACGTGGATCAGTGCATTGCTTGGTGTCAGAAATATGGATTAAACATGGTACTGGACCTTCATAAGGCACACGGCTACGTGTTTGACGATGCGAATAACTGCCAGTTCTTTTATCAGGAAAAGCTGCAGGACATTTTTGTGGAGCTGTGGAAAAACCTCGCGCAGAGATATGGAAAGTACCGTGATTTTGTGGTGTTGGAGCTCCTGAATGAAGTGACCAACAGGGAGTTCGCGGAGCCTTGGAATAAGATCGCGGCGAGAACCATCAAGGCGATCCGCGAGATCGATCAGGACGTTCGCATCATCGTTGGAGGCATTTTTAACGACAGCATTTACGGCCTAACGCTTCTGGATCCTCCCGCAGATGAAAACATTGTGTTTACGTTCCATTGCTACAGCCCGCTGGCGTTCACGCATCAGGGTGCACACTGGGTGGATCGCATGCCCAGGGACCCTGAAAAGTGGAAGTTCTCCTATCCCGGTACGGTGGCGGAATACAAGGCACGCACGGCGGAATTCTTTGGTCATGACTTTGACTCTGAGTTCCCTGACACGTTGCCGGAACAGATGAACGGCGCCTATTTTGAGAATTTACTCCAGCCGGCCCTTGTGATCGCTGAGAAATATAACGTGGCACTGTACTGCGGGGAATATGGCGTGATCGATCTTGCCAATCCGAAGGATGCCCTTGCATGGTACCGCGACATGAACGGCGCGTTGGAAAAGTTTGGCATTCCCCGCGCTGCCTGGTCCCATCATTCCATGAACTTTGGACTGGCTGATCCCTGGCTGGACGGCGTGAGAGACCAGCTGGTCAAGTATTTGTAATTCCGTGGCTTTGAAGTAAGAAAAAGCCGCCTTCGACAGGGATTCTTGAGATTTTTGAAGGAATGTAAGGATGGAAAACGAAGAGATAAAGCTGCGGCTTGCGACGCTTGACGACGCGCCGCGGCTATTGGACATTTATGGGTATTACGTAAAAAACACGGCCATCACCTTTGAATATGAGGTGCCGTCTCTGGAGGAATTCCGTGGCAGGATGACCGCGATCTCGGCGAAGTACCCATATCTTTGCGCCGTGCGGGGAGATCAGATCCTGGGATATGCCTATGCAGGACCTTTTCACGTAAGGGCAGCGTACCATTGGGCGTCTGAGCTCACCATTTATTTGGACAAGGACGTGCGAAAGACAGGACTTGGAAGGCTTTTATACGGGCGGATGGAGGAGATCCTAAAGAAAATGGGGATCGTGAACCTTTACGCCTGCATCGGTTATCCGGAGAAGGATGACGAATACCTTACCGCCAACAGCGCGCAGTTTCATGAACGTATGGGCTTCCGGCTGGTTGGAACCTTCCAAAACTGTGGTTATAAGTTTCAGAGATGGTATCACATGGTCTTTATGGAAAAGATCATTGGAGAGCACGTGACGCCCCAGCCGGAAGTCATCTGGTTCCCGGAGCTGCAGGATGTGGAGTAAGGCAGGTGTTTGGCAGGGAATGGAAGGTCTGGCAGGGAAGGATGGAAACGACATGGAGAGAAGGACAAAGATCCTGGCGCTTGTCGGAAAGGGCGGCGTTGGAAAGACTACGATCTGCTCGGCCTTTGTGAGGATCTTAAATGAAAAGCATCCGGAAGCGAAAATCCTTGCGATCGACGCGGATCCGGCGGTGGGACTGTCCACGGCCCTGGGGGTGACGCCTGGGGTGACGCTGGATGACCTTCGGCGGGAGATCATCGAAAAGGCTGCAACAGGCGCCGGTAAGGAAGCCATAGAGCTTCTGGGGGAAGTGCGATTTCGCATATTTGACGCGCTGACGGAAACGGACTGCTTTGCATTTCTGGCCATTGGCAGGCCGGAGGGCGCGGGATGCTACTGCGCCGTGAATGCGTATTTGAAAGAAGTCATCGAGATGATCAGCAGGGATTTTGATTTCGTCGTGATCGACGGCGAAGCCGGGATCGAGCAGGTAAACCGCAGGGTCATGGAGAAGGTGACGCATTTGTTTTTTGTGACGGACGGAAGCAAAAAAGGAATACAGGTGATAAATGCCATTCGTCACGTGGCGGATGAGCTTGTCGCATATGATAAATGCGGCGTGATCCTAAACCGCGTGGAGGATCCGGAGGTGATCCGGACCTTGACCGGAGGCAATCCTGCGTGGGAGGCACCAAAGCCTGAAACGGATCCGGCAGGGGAAGCGCCAAAGCCTGGAACGGATCCGGCAGGGGAGGCGCCGAAGTCTGGCACGGTTCTGGCAGGGATGGAGCTCCTTAGCGTGATCCCCGGGGATCCGGAGCATGCGAGAAATGACGTTTTGGGAAAAAGTATTTTTGAATTATCTGCAGACGCACCAGTCTGCATGGGCGCCAGAGAGGCGCTTGAACGAATGGGACTGTAAGGATACGGCCATTTGAGGAGGAACTGTACAATGGGTGCGGAAATGGTTTTTATCAGTTATTCGTCGAAGAATGCGGAGCTGGCAGATGCCATGGTGGCATATCTGGAGAAAAAGGGCATTACGTGTTGGTACGCGCCGAGGAACATTGAACCCGGTTCGGAATGGGTGCCGGCAATTAAAAGCGCGCTCCAGACGACGAAGGTGTTTGTCTTGCTTTATACGCCTCAGTCAAATCAGTCAAGACAGGTCATGAATGAAGTGGCGCTTGCGTTTAATGCAGGAAAAACCATGGTTCCGTATTGCGCTACGGATGAGAAAATGAATGATGAGCTGGAGTATTATCTCACGCGGGTTCACTGGTTAAATGCGGTGAACAAGCCGCAGGAGGAGTGCTTCGAGGAACTCAGCAAATTGATAGAGGGCAACCTGCACCGCATGAACGTAGAGATTCATCCCGTTGATGCAGAGACCATACGGAAAGCGGAGGCAGTGCGGAAGGCGGAAACCATGCGGGAGAACTGGGAATCTTCCGTAGCCGGGATCGTACGGGAAGCCGAGACGGTACGGGAAGCAGGAACCACGCGGGAGAACTGGACCGCACCGGAAGCCAGGGCAACGACAGAAGCAGGAACCACGCGGGAGAACTGGACCGCACCGGAAGCCGGGGCAACGACAGAAGCAGGAACCACGCGGGAGAACTGGACCGCACCGGAAGCCGGGGCAACGCCGGAAGCAGGAACCACGCGGGAGAACTGGACCGCACCGGAAGCCGGGGCAACGCCGGCAGCAGGAGCCATGCAGGAGAACCGGACCGTGCAGACAACGGAAGTAAATGCAGATGCGGAAGCAGAGGCGACGGTACCAGGGCCGGCGGCACCGGAGGCGCCCAAGGCATCGTCAGGTTACGTGGCAGGCCAGGAGGCTGAGGCTGCGGTACGGGCGATCAAGGCAATGCGTGAAGCACGGAAGAAGGAGGCCTTGGACAAGACGGCTCTGGAAGATGAGGCGGATGATAAAAAGTCCGGCTGGGGAGCCCATAACGGGAGAACGCGTAAGATCATTCTTTGGGGAGGCGTCGCTGCAGGTTTTCTAGTCTTGCTTCTTCTGGGAATCCTTCTGGGAACAAAGCTTGCAAAGTCTGGCAAGGAGGATCCTGAGGACGAACGGGTAGAGAGTGAGAGTTCCCGGGAGATAGCAGATTCCAAAGAATCAAGCGGTTCTAAGGAATCCAGCGTATCTAAGGACGACGGCAAAGCTTGGGAAGAAAGCATTGCCGCGCTGAGTGCCGTGGAAAAAAGAGAATTGGGATACCAATACTTGGACGGTTATGGCGTGGAGCAGGACGTGGAACTGGGACGCAAGCTCTTAAAGCAAGCAGGTGATGAAGGTGATTTCGAAGCGAAGGTTGCCTACGGGAAGGACTTGCTTTACGGAACGAGCGGCGGAGCGATCGATGAAGCGGAAGGCGTACGCGTATTGAAGCAGATCATTGACGGCGGGTCAAAGGATCCTGACGTAATGATTGCTTTGGCGGATTATTATGACGCTGCGAAAAACTACAGAGAGGCACTGCGTTATTACCAGTATGCATCCGACGTCGTGACGGATGAGAACGTTTGCCTGAAATTAGCCGAGTATTACCTGGAAGGCAAAGGAACAAAGAAAGACGCTGACGTCGCCAAGGGATGGCTAAATCGTTCCCGCGGCGTGGATCCGTATTCGTCGGCGGCAGATGAATATGACACGTTGGCGTATTTTTGCATCTATGGCATGATGAGCGTTCCTTCGAATCTAAAGTATGACGTTATTATGCAAGCGGCGGAGGAAGGGGATCCGACGTCCGCGGAATGGTTGGTGCAGAAGTATTTTGATGAAAAAAAGTTAATGAGGATATGGGAGCAGGACAACGGGGGAAGTGAAATTTCGTTGGACGAAGATGGCAATTTTATTTATGATCGATTTACCACAGGCAGTGAATATCGTGGTACCTATGAGATCAAAAAAAACCGCATCATCTTTTCCTTTGAAATCGGGGGAACCTGGACGGCAGAGTTTCATTTCCAGGGAGAAGAGCGATTTATGGATATGACGGTCCAAGACGTTCCTTACAGATTCATTGACGTCACGGAGAAGTATTTTTCATTGGATTAGAGAGACTGGAAGGAGTTAGGCTGGAAATGAAATATTTTGGCGGTTGCGACGTGGGTTCCACCTATACCAAGGCAGTGATCGTGGATGAGACGGGGAAGATTGTTTCGAGCACGACCATCCGGAGCAGGATCCGTGCGGAGGAATCTGCGAAAAGTGCCATGCAGGAGGTGCTGACGGCAGCAGGATTAAAGGAATCCAGTGATCTTACGTATCTGATCGGCACGGGCTACGGGCGCAACAAGGTGCCCTTTGCGGATGAGAACGTATCTGAAATCTCCTGTCACGCCATGGGCGTGCACGTGACGGATCCATCCGTCAAAGCGGTCATCGACATTGGCGGTCAGGACGTGAAGGGCATCGCCGTGGATACGGACGGAACAGTTAAGAATTTTGCGATGAATGACAAGTGTGCGGCCGGCACGGGACGCTTTTATGAAGCGATGGCCCGCTCTTTTGAGATGGAGCTCCCGGAGTTTTCGAAGCTCTCACTTAAAGCGAAGAACGTGATTCCGATCACCGCCCAGTGTACCGTGTTTGCAGAGTCGGAGGTCATCAGCCTTGTCGGCGAGGGCAAGCCCATGGAAGAGATCGCGGCAGGCATTCAGATGGCAGTGGCAAAGCGTTGTTTTATTATGGCAAAGAAGGCCGGTGCCACGGACAGCATTGCGCTGACGGGGGGCTGCGCAAAGAATGACGGATTAAAGGCCGCCATTGAAAAGGTTTTAAGGATCAAGGTGGTGGAATTAAAGACGGATCCACAGCTTATGGGAGCCCTGGGTGCGGCAGAATTCGCAAGGCAGAAGGGCTTGTGCATGTAGCTATTTCTAACTTGGGAGGAGCAGTTTTATGTATTATGCCAGCATAGGAATGCTTTCCATTATTGTTCTTATCATAGTCAATTATGAGGCCCTGATGAATTCTCACCTAGAGAAAAGTCAGGTTGCAAAACGCAGGTATCGACAGTTCCTTTTTGGAGTTATCGTTTATCTTCTTTCGGACATTTTTTGGGGAATTTTGTACGGGCAAAGGCTGATCCTTTTGGCTTATGCGGACACGGTGATCTATTTCCTGTCCATGGTGGTTTCCGTGTTCCTGTGGACCAGGTTTGTGGTGGCGTATCTGAAAAACAAGAAAGCCTACGGTAAGTTTTTGATCTATGCCGGCTGGATCATCACAATCTATGAAGTGATCGTCCTTAGCATCAATTTCTTCACTCCGATCGTGTTTGGCTTTAACGATGATAAGGAATACGTGCCAGGCAGGTCAAGGTACGTAACGCTCTTCATCCAAATGTTTCTGTTCTTTTTGACTTCCCTTTATTCCTTTATCGTGGCGACAAAATCGGAGGACGAGGACAAACGCCACCATAAGACCATAGGCTTTTCCGGCATTGCCATGACCATCTTTATCGCACTGCAATCCTTATACCCCTTGATGCCGTTTTATGCGGTGGGATGCCTTTTGGCTACTTGCATGATCCACACCTTTGTCTATAAGGACGAGACCGTGACGTATGCCCGGGAGATCGGCACGACCAAGCAACTGGCCTACAGGGATGCCCTTACGGGAGTCAAAAACAAAATGGCTTACCTGGAGAAACTGAAGGATCTGGAGATCCACGTAGAAGATGGTACCATAATGGAATATGCCGTTGCGGTGTTTGACGTAAACGATCTGAAGAAAGTAAATGACACGTTGGGGCATGAAGAGGGAGACCGGTATCTCAAAGAAGCTTGTAAATTTATCTGTCTGCGGTTTAAGTACAGTCCGGTATTCCGCATTGGCGGGGATGAGTTTGCCGTCATCCTGGAAGAATTGGATTACAGGGATCGGGATGAGATCATGCGAGGCTTTGATGAGGACGTAGACAAAAATCAAAGAGACGGGCTTGTGGTTGTTGCGGGCGGCATTAGCGTTTTTGATCCCGAGTCAGATGAAAGCTACAATGACGTCTTTATGCGGGCAGACCGAAAGATGTATGAACGCAAGGAATTCCTAAAGGGAAGAGCCAAAAGCGAAAATGCAGGAGAAACAATATAGGCATGATGCAATTATATGATGCGCTGACCATGCGGGTGAGGGAGCTTCTTTCCGGGCTTTCTCCGAAGATTTATTCTTATGACGCGGCGAAGGCGTGGCCCGAAACCAAGGATTTTGAGATGATCTTTCAGAAGGATGCAGCCTTTGAACTCGGCGGAGGGAACAAGGCTTCCGTCAACCTGACCTGCGTGACCGGAACTACGGAAGTGTTCACGAAATGGCAAGATCCGGCATGCGCCGTTCCGGTCAGCCAGGTCTACGTTTACGGACCGGACCTGCGGGAAATACAAGGGGACGTAAACTATGCCAGGATCTGCGAGGTGTTGTTGAGAGAAGACGCGGTGCGTTATGCTGGGAACGCAGATCAGACGCTAAAGTTATTGCAGGACGTGGATTTTGTGAAGTTTCACGTCTATGGGAAGGGGTTTATGATGCGGACCTCCGGACAGTCGGCGAGGGAGCCGGTGCGCGTGGCGAAGAAAGCCCTGCAGGACGGGATCACGTTTGAACGGATGGGAGACGCCTTTATTTCCCACTATCAGAAAAACCCAGAGGTTTTGGCCGTCCGGGTGAGTTTCATCACTGAGGATGCGTTTGATTATAACGGACTCGCGAAGGAAGCCCAAAAGGCCGTGGAGATCCGGAATTCCTTGTCGAAGATCCAAAAGGGTCTGCCGACGGAGTGCTCCGTCTGTGACGTCCGCGAGATCTGCAATGAGGTCACGGGCCTTCGTGAGCTACATTTCGGGAAAAAAGAAAGGCGGGAAAAAGATCCCGCCGGTTGATCAAAAAGCGCTGGAATTTATGGCGCAGGCTTTACAAAGACGAAGTTTTCCACCAGATCTACGTGGGAGATTTCGCCTTTTATTTTTGTGGGAATCCCGAGGACGTTTTTGAGGATCAGTTCTCCGTTCTCGTAGGAAATGGAGGCGACGTTTTTGCACAGAAGCTCTTTTTCCTGATCATTTTTTAAGAGATAGACGTTGGAAAGACACATGAGCGGCCCCCTTTCTAGCAGGATTCTTCTTTCATCAGTTCTAAGGCGCGCCGGAGCTCGGCATTGCCGCTTTCAAAGTAGCGGATGGCCTTTTGCAGGGACTCGGCGGCTTCGCCCCTCAGGTTTTTTGACAGCGCGGACAGTTCTTCGGCGTGATGGTGATTGTGATGCACCATGTAGGACAGTAACGCGAAGGTTTCTTCAGGAGAGGTTGCTTCTCCGGAAACGTTTTGGACTGCATGATCATGCGCGTGGCCATGCGCATGGGTTAGGGTATTTTCTTGTTCACACATGATAATGATCTCCTTATTTCTTACAAACGTGGAAGGACGCAGAACGGGCGGGTATCGTAACTTGCCCGTTTTTCATTTTTGCTTCGCCGCCTAGGGAATAAATGCATTCTCCAAGGACGCCGTCAAAGGAAAAGCCCGCTTTTTGTTCGGAAGGATTGAGTACCACAAGGATGGATTCCCCATCTGCGATGCGAAGGTATGCAAGCGGATAGGCATTCTCCTTAGCCTGAACAAATTGGATTCTGCCCTTATTTAGCAGTGCGGGATGAGCCATCCGAACCGCGATCAGACGCTGGATCTCATGCCAAAGGGAATCGGGATCCGCCATCTGTTCCTTGACGTTGGGACGATTGGGATCCGGATCCATTGGCACGTAAAGCGCTGACGCGGGTGCACTGCTAAATCCGGCATTTAACGCGTCATCCCACTGCATGGGTGAGCGGGAACCCGTGCGGCCGTACCCTCCCTCAACGGAGGTCACGCCCTCCACGTAGCACATGCCGATCTCATCGCCGTAATAGATAAAGGGCGCACCTGGCATGGAGAGCAGGAACGCAAAGGCAATCTTTTGGTGCACGCCGCTGATGGTCCTGGCGAGCCTGTCCATGTCGTGATTTCCGGAGGGAATGCAGATCAGACCCTTACGGCCGGACTTTTCATAGCTTTCCAAATACTTTTTTACAAAGGCGCTGGCGTCGCCGTTCCCAGAGAAGAAAGGACGCTCACAGCGGAACAGGTCATTATAATGGGACGGGCCAAAGTGGAGCAGAAAGTCCATGTGAAAGCCGCCCAGAAGACTTTTGTCGGGTTCGCCCCATTCCGAGATCATGGCGGCGTCGGGGAATTCCTGATCTAAAAAGGCGCGGACGTTTTGCCAGAGGCGGATGGTACCTTTTCCATCCGGGTCTCCCTTTACCAGGGAGCCGGCCATGTCAACGCGGAATCCGTCGCAGCCCATTTTCAGCCAAAAGCGCATGACGTCCTTCATGGCCTGAAGCGTTGCCTGAGGCCCTTCGGCATCCATGGGCTGTTGCCATTTTTTCTTTGGATCCGGCCTGTAATAGCCATAGTTTAAGGCAGGCTGGTGACTGAAAAAGTTCACCATGCAGCTGCCGTCGCGGTCGGAGATGCCGCGAAGAGAGGCATGTCCATCCGGACTTTCCCATATGTTATCCGTCCAGACGTAGCGGTCCGTGAATTCATTCCTTTCCGCCTTCATGGACGCCTTGAACCAGGGATGGGCCACGGAGGTGTGGCCAGGCACGAGGTCCAAGAGCACGTGCATGCCGCGACGGTGCGCTTCCTCGAAGAGGCGCTTGAGGTCTTCATTGGTACCGTACCGCTTGGCGGCGTGGTAATAGTCGGAGACGTCATATCCGGCGTCTCCAAACGGAGATTCAAAACAGGGATTCATCCAGATTGCCGTACAGCCTAGGGACTTTACGTAATCGAGTTTTTGGATGATGCCTTGAAAATCACCGATTCCGTCCGCATTGGTATCGAGAAAAGACTGCGGATAGATCTCGTAAAATACGGCGTTGTCCAGCCATTTGGGAAACCGGGAGTTGTTTTTTTTCATGTTACGTCCTCCGAAATGCGGTGATAAAATCGTGAATGGGTTCCTGACCGGTTAAGGTCCATTTCAGTATATCACGGGAGAGAACGTTTTCCTAGCAAAAACATTAAAAATAGCGCAAAACGTTGGAGTATCGTCGTTGCGAGTTTGCACATGACGTGATACAATGCTTTTAATGGATTTTATCGAGTAAACAAAGCGTCAGACGGCATGATCTTACGTTTGGCGAAAAAGGAATCGGAATGAGAGACTTATCGAGTCTGCAATACTTTGAAGACCTGTTGCAAAATGCAAATAACGACTTGGTGCGTGCGGCGAAGGCCGAGGGACGGATCTGTGCGGCCTACCTTTGCGAGAATACGCCGGAGCCGCTGTTTAACCTGGGAAATTGTTTTGGAGTAAGGCTCTTTGCACCGAATACGGGTTCCATGGACATAGCGACCTATTACATGTCGAATCTGCTCTGCGAGACGGCGCGCGCTCTCCTTGAGCGTGCCATAGAAGGTGGATTTAATTTTGCGGATTGTCTGATTGCACCGGACGGATGCACGATGATGAACCGCGCGGCGGAGAACATGGAGCTCTTGAAGGCACTGGAAGGGAATGACAAATTTTTTTATGAGCACATGGAGATCCCCTTCAAAGCGGATGACAACGGCGTGGAGTTACTTGTATTGCAGTGTAAGAACCATATTTTGAAGCCCTTGAGTGAGACGTATGGCATCGACGTGTCGGACGCCGCGATCCGGAAGGCCGTGGCGGAGCACAACCGCGTCTGCAGGGTGATCAGGGCCATCGGGGAATTCCGCAAGGAAGAAAAACCCAGGATCACGGGTTATGAGTTTGCCGTCCTGACGCTGGCGACTTACGTCTGCCCGAAGGACATGATCATAGACAGACTGGAGGCGACCTTAGAGGAGATTAAGACCAGGGAGCCGGATGACAAAAAGTACCGCGCAAGGCTTGTGGTGGTGGGATCCGAGATGGACGATCCGGAATACGTCAAGCTGATCGAGGAGTGCGGGGCCTACGTCTGCGCTGACCGGTATTGCTTTGGATCTTTTCCGGGGCGTGACGTGATAGAGCTTACGGATGACGGGGACGCGCTGACGCAGGTCTGCGAACAGTACGTGCATCGCTGTCAGTGCCCGCGTCAGATGAACATGGAGAAGGTTTACGGACGCAAGGCATACGTGGCGGAGCTCGCGAAGGAATACCGCGCGGACGGCATCATCTATGACCAGGTAAAGTTCTGCGATCCCTGGGCATATGAGAGGCTGACGGGAAGCACGGCGCTTCGCCAGGATTACGGATACCCGGTGCTCTCCGTGGACAGACCCTACAACGTACGGTCGTCCGAAGGGCAGCTCCGGACCAGGGTACAGGCATTTATAGAAAGCATAGAGATCAAGAAACTACAAATTTCATAGGATTCAGCTAATGGGGGAGCGCTGAGGGGGATGAGAAAAACTAGGTTAATTCTGCTGATCATTATGGTTGCCGTTTTTTCCGCCATTGGCGGGTGGCTTTTTGTCAAAAGCGGGAGATTTCACGTATTTCCTGATGAGATCAACGTCCATTTTTCCGGCGGGTTTTCGGGTAATACGGACGCAGACCTCAGGGTATACGGGGAAGGAAAGAAGTATTATCTTGTCTACGAAGAGCATCAAACAGGTGATGAAAAAAGATTCGAATTGACAAAAGAAGAGTATGAGATCTGTACGCACGTAAACCTTGAGCGCTTTGAAAAGGCGAAGCAGATGAAGGGTGCCGACGTGGTTTGTGAGACGGTCACCTTAAAGTATCAAAACGGAAAAAAAGAAAAGACGTTTCCCGCAGTCAGCTATAGCATTTCTCCTTATTACGAGCTAAAAAAGCTTTACGCGAAAAAGATAAGGGAGGAAGAAGCCGCGCCGTTGGAAAAGATTGACGACGCGCTCATCCATTTCTTTTATTCGGCGCAGGTAAAAAATGCCACATTTTGCGGGACTGAAAAAGGTACGATCTATAGTTTTTATGGTGATGGGATTGTGACCGTCGAGACGGAAAATTATACCTGCAATAAAGAAATCATGGATCAACTGGCGTCTGAACTGGCAATCATGAAATTGTTCGATGACGGGCTCCTGGAAAAGCGGGAGAGGCCGGATACCATGGAAGCGGCGAAAACACTCATTGAGCAGACTTCAGGGAAATCCTATGAAGATTACCTGGAGGAAGACCTTACCGGGAATAGTCAGTATTACAAATATCTGCTCCCAAAGAATAACTCCGCCGCAGGCATGCTCACGTATCTTGGAATGTTCTGCAGGGAGTCGGAGCATCCGGTTTCGAAAGAGTCCAAAGACTTTTTGCTGGAAAAGAATTTCACGCTCACGGAAGCTTATGGAAGAGAGGCGTACGTGCGAAAGTTAAGGAGTAAGACCGGGGTCGCGGTGATGGTCTGGTTCCCGGAGGAAAACTCGTGCCTGGCGGTCTATGCCGAAAATACGCCGTTTTGCAATGACACAATGCTGGAGGACGGCATAAAAAAGATTCTTCTCAGCCAAGGAGAAGAAAGTGTTGACGGAAAGACTTACGTTATGACGGGTGCAGTGACCTATGCGTGCATCTGTATGGGCTTTGCTTATTTGGTATTGTTGGCGATGATCATACTTCGCAACAGACAATACAAAAAGGATGAAGCCGGAACGTGACGTGGGAATGGGTTGAAGGAAAGGAGGGCTTGCCATGAGTAGACGAAAAAGAATCGGGTTATTTGTAGCGTTTCCGGAGATGGTGCACGTCAGAAGGATCGTGGAAGGCATCACGAGGCAATGCCATAAATATGATTATGACCTGTGCGTATTCTCATCCAGCACGCATCTGTCCTTTTCTCATGAGAATTACGTCCGCGGTGAGTCAAATATTTACGAGATGGCCAATTTTGATGAGCTTGACGGCGTGATCCTGGATTATTCCACGGTCACTGGAGATCCCGGGGATCTGGTGTTAAAGCGTCTGATGAAGCGGCTGTCCCAATATCCTGACCTCCCGGTCTGCTCCCTGGAGATCCCCATAGAGGGAGCAAAGCTGATCGAAAACGACAATGAGGCATCCCTTCGGGAGATGTGCAGACACGTGATAGAGGTTCACGGAAGAAAGAAGCTCTGCATACTGACGGGACATCAGGGCAATCCCGTTTCGGAGGAGAGATTGTCCATCTTCATGGATGAGATAGAAAAGCACGGGCTGAGCGTTCTTCCGGAACACGTTATCTATGGGGATTTCTGGTATTTTAGCGGCGATGCCCTGGCGAGGAAGATCGTAAACGGGGAGATCTCCCGCCCGGACGCGATCCTTTGCGCGAGCGACTGCATGGCGATCGGCCTGATGGATCGTTTGAGCAAACATGACGTCAAGGTTCCCGAGGATATCGTGGTCATGGGATTTGATTCCACGGACGAAGGCGCGATCAACCCGATAACGCTGACTTCCTTTGATCCCGGCGACGTGGCCATGGGCGCGGATGCGGTGGATTACGTCAGGAGCAAGATGGAGCCAGGCGCGGAATTACTCCCCGTTGAAAAAAACGCAAAGATGCAATTCCGTCCCGGAGCGAGCTGCGGCTGTCAGACGGATCCGGTTTACGCCATGCGGACGTTCCGGAATTCACTGTACGTCAGCTCCTACAACCATGCGGATGAGGATTACGCGGAGCAGGTGAGCATCGGCGCACTGATGGAAAGCTATGCGCTGGAAGGGTTCACGGCCTCCAAGACTGCAGAGGAGTGTGTAAAAAACATTTTTAACTATGCGGATTTGCTGAAGCCATATCAGAATTTTTATCTTTGCCTGAAAGAAAACTGGCTGGACATGGATGACGAGAGGTATGAGGGTTATCCCGAAAACATGCGGATTTACGTTGCCAGCACCCAGGTTGGCGAGGAGAGCTATTACGGGGAAGGAGAAGCGATCTCCTTTAAGACTTCTGAGATGATCCCCAAGCTTAGCCAGGATCGCGGGGAGGCCAGTGTCTTTTATTTTTCCCCGGTGCATTTTGACGGCGTTCTGCTCGGCTATGCCGTTTTGCAGAGGACGCTTCAAAAGCACAAAGTGCCGAACGTGGTTTACCGGAATTGGCTGCGATACATCAATAATGCCCTTGAGATGACGCGCTCGAAGGAGCGTCTGCAAACGCTGTCCGTCCGGGATGAAATGACGGGAGCTTACAACCGCAGGGGCATGTACGAGAAATACCAGGAGATGCTTGCAGCTTCGCGGGAAGACGATGCCTTGTTTGTAAGCGTCATTGACATGGATGGATTGAAATACGTCAATGATACCTTTGGTCACGGGGAGGGAGACCTTGGCATCAAGACGGTCTGCGCCGCCTTGTTTGCGGTGGCGAAGGAGCGGGAAATCTGCGTAAGGAGTGGCGGAGACGAGTTTTTCCTCGTGGGCATCGGGCAGTATTCCCGCGAAGAGGAAGCCACGCGCGCAAGAGCCTTTACGGCAGAGATCTCAAAGCGTTCCGAGATCCTAAATAAACCCTATAACGTATCAGCCAGCATAGGTTGCGCCGTCTTTGAGAACTGCAGGCAGGTCAGCCTTGACAATGCGCTCAGCGAGGCGGACGAAAGAATGTACCGCTATAAGGTGAGAAACAGGCGCCACAGAAGCGTATAGGGTAACTTGAAAGGGAATTCTGATGGAAACGGTCAAAAATGAAAAAAACCTGCCAGGCGATCAGAAGCTTGGCGTGCTGTATAACGCGGGGAAGGTCCGCAGGCGCCGGGAGTGGCGCGGCTTTAAGGATACCATGTATGACTTCGGACAGTGGCTCGCCACTTGGAAGATCATGATGGGCGTGTCCATGGGGAGAGGTTTCCTGAAAGGACTCTTCCGATATCGCTGGATGGTGAATTTTCTTGCAGTGCCTCACATGATCGATAAGTTCACCATCGGACAGAGGGATGAGATCCTTCGCATCACGCATATTGGCATGGGTTACGTGTCCTATGAGGTGGCTGGAATTGTCAAGCAGTGTCTCCGCGCTGACAGGCGCTGCGGAAATGACAAGAAGTTTTCCGACAAGTGCGTGCTCGTGGATGAGAATGCCATGACCTCATATCTCATGGGCTTTCCCAATCTGGTCGCCCTGCAGCGCGAGATCCCGACGCTTTTTGCGGCAAACCTGATCAATCAGAATTCAGACCTTCATTACATTGACGTGGCCCAGGCCTTTGGCATCCCGGGGGACGTATGTCCCATGCCGGAGGTGGAAGCGGGGGTTTCCATCGAAGACGACTTTGTCGTGGCGGGAAAGTGCGCCGTGCAGGTAAACACCACCTGCGACGGTTCCATGTTGGGGAACGGAATTATAGCCAAGCGTCTGGAAAAGCAATATGGGATACCGACGTTCCAGATGGCGTCGCCCCTGCGGCATCGCAGTGAAGACACCCAGAAATACGCGGCGGAAGAAGTCAAGCGGGCGATTGCCTTTATCGAAGAAAAGACCGGCGAGAAGTGGGATTGGAAGGCTTATTTCGCGGCTGCAAAGCGCGTAAATCTGACCACGCGCAACCGCCTGGAATGGCTGGACGTGAACTCCACGCCGTATCCGCAATTCTTTGGCGCGGTATTTTCGCTGTATAATGACACGAATTACATGGGGAACTGCGGACGGAGCGCCGAATTTCCCCTGATCGACAAGAAGATCATGGATCTTGTCCACAAGGGTTATGAGAATAAGACCATGATGGCTTCGGAATACCGCCACAGATGCATTGTCTGGGGCGTTCAGCCCCAATACGTGATCGACATGCTCTATTGGATGGTGAGATGTTGGGGCGTCGTGCCTCTGACGGACATGCTCTCCATGGTGATCGAGAAGGAGATTGCCGAGGAGGACACGCCGGAAAACCGCGAGCAGGCGTACTACGACATGGCGTACCTTTCCGAGAACATGATCATGAGAAATCACACCCACGGAGGTTACCAGGTGCTGGTGGATCAGCTTTGGGAATACGTGGAGCGCATGAACGCGGACATGGTCATGATGTGGGAACACATGGGCTGTAAGGCCCTCACGGGCATGCATGGACAATTTGAGGAGCAGGCAAGGGAGCGGGGCATCAAGCTCGTCTGGGTTTCGCATGATCTTTGCGATCCCCGCATCTATTCCCGGCAGGCAGTCCGTGACCAGTTCAATCAGTTTATGAGGACGGTCATGCGAGAGGAGCCTCTGGATCCCACGATAGAAGAGCTTCCCGACAATGAAGCTTGGTAGTCGCGGATCGGGGATGTCCGTAGTTTTGAAATCGTTGGAGGAAGAATCATGGTATTGAAAGTGATTTTGATCTTGGCAGCAGTGGCGGTTGCCTTGTTTTTATTGCTTTTTGGCATATATTTCTTTAATCTTGACATGAAACTGATCGTGAACGTGATCGCGCCAGTCTTGGAAAAATATCACGATAAGAAAAAGCATGACCAGTACGTATGATGCAGGGAGGACGTAAGGCGTGGATAAGCCTGGAACTGACGGACAACTGTATATCCGCTTTCTGAAGGAGAGGGATGAGGAAGCCCTTCGGACTCTTTTTTTGAAGCACAAGGAAAATCTGACCTTTTTCCTGTATGGCATCGTCCGGGACGCGGAGGATGCGGAGGAACTGATGATGGATACGTTCGCAGTCCTCGCCTCCAGGACGGCGCGTTATTCGGTTCGGAAAGACGCAGAGTTCAAAACATGGCTGTACGCCATTGCAAGAAACCAGGCGAGAGCGTTCCTGAGACGTCGCAGGGAGATTCCTTCCGAGATTTGGGAGGATGCACAGCCCATGGCGGAAATGGGCCCCTTTGGCAACAGCCCGGAACAGGCCATGCTCGCGGATGAAAGAAATACGAAGCTTTGGAAGGCTATGCAGTCATTGCATCCAGATTATGCGCAGGTATTGTACCTGACTTATTTTGAAAACATGACGCCATCGGAAATCGGGCGGGTCATGAAAAAATCGGAGAAACAGGTTTATAACCTTTCGGCGAGGGCAAAGACTTCGCTGAAGGGAAAATTGGAAGGGACAAAGTATTCATGGGATATTTAACAATCATGGAGGCGTTTTTGCTGAGCCTCCAGGCGGCCATTGTGATTCCGATCGTCATATCGACCGCCGGTCTTATGAAGAAGGGTAGGAATGGCATCTTCCCGGCATTTTTTACGTTTGCCATGATGAGTATGTTTTTGAGTGCTCTCTATTGCCTGATTTTCTGTATCGTCCGGCCAGAGGAGAGGATGCCCTTTGCGGTGGACGAGATTGCCGAGTGCGCCATGCTTCTTCTTGTGTCTGCAGGGCTGGAGGCACTTTCGAGTAAGAGAAAAAAATGGATGCCGCGGGCGTTTCTTTTTACGATCCTGTATATGAGTGCCAGCATTGCACTGTGGATCGCGTGGTCAGGTGAGTGGGTGCAGGACATATTGTTTGGATTGCCCTATGTTTATCTCGCGTATCTGCTGATCAGAGGGCTGGAGTACGTGCGTGCATGGGACACGGACGGAGAACGAATTTTTGCAGCGGTAATGAGCACGGTGATCTTGCTCATGCAGACGGTAATGCTTTTGATCACGAGTGAAACGGCGCAGAATTTTTTGAACTTGGGAAGTTACGCGATAGCGCATGGAATTACCGCATGGCTGCTTTGGAAGAATTACAGGTCGCTAAGGGATAAGAGTTACGGCGAGAAGACATTGTATCTTTCGATAACGGTATTCCTGTGGACGATTCTTGTGACGTACGTGAGCGACGGCATCTATTATAACGTTGCGCTAGCCATCAATACGATGACGATTCCAATCATATGGATCGCCGTGAAACGGCTTCGCGGAGAAGCTGACGGTGCGGAAGAAGGGATGGAGAACCCATGATTTATGCGGAAAACGTTTTGATTTGCATAACGGTGCCCCTTGTGATCGCCCTAATGTTTCTTCAGGGCAGTGCCAGACGTTTTGTGGCTTCGTTTCTTGCCGGCATGGCGGCCTGTCTTTTGGCTGCTTACGTTGGCGGTTACGTTGAACTTGTCTCAGGCCTTGGGGCAGAGGATACGGCCATTTTTCTCTCACCGATCATAGAGGAGATTATGAAACTGTTGCCGGTATTGTTTTACCTGATGCTCTTTGAACCGAAGGATGTGGAGCTTTTGCTGGTTGCCGTTGGGATTGGCACGGGTTTTGCGACCTTCGAAAACTGCTGCTACGTTCTGTCTAATGGAGCGCAGAGCCTTGCCTACGTTCTGATCAGGGGATCCGTTGTGGGCGTCATGCATCTCGTGAGCATGGTGGCGCTGTCCGTAGGACTTCATCTTTTGAAGCAATATAAAGTTTTTACCATTTCAGGGATTATCGGAGCTTTGTCTCTTGCAATGACGTTCCATGCGACGTATAATCTATTAGTATCAAAACAGGGGATTACCACTTACGTAGGATACGCATTACCGCTTTTGGGCGCACTGATCCTGTATCCGCAGACGTATCGTTATTTGGGAAAGAAGGAAGAAAGGAGGCCGCCAGCGTGAAATATAACGCAGAAGAAGGATTTGAAGAGATCAAAAAGCGCGGTAAAAAAATCCGGCAGAGGCACGAGCAGCGGGTGAGACGCGTTTTGTATGGATCGACGGCAATACTTGCCATTGCGCTTTTGGGCGTGTTGGGAATGTTTACTGGGGCAAGCGCAGTGGGAACGCAGACGGTCTATGGCGCGTTTCTTCTGTCGGCAGAGTCCGGCGGATATATCCTGACGGCATTGCTTGCTTTTTCGGTAGGCGTTTTGGGGGCATTGTCCGTGACGTGTTTCCGAATGAAGGATGACGGAGAGAAGAAAGAGTAGACTGAAAAATACGTAAATGACGGGAGAGGACTTAGTCAGACGACAAGTCCTCTTTTTTTGTTTACAGGAAACGGAAAAAATTTAAGTGAGTAAAATTGAGAACTGATGCAATTAAGTGATAGAGAAAGTGAGACGGTTGTTGAACGAGGGGGATTGCCGGAAGGAGGAAACTGCCGTGAAATATAGAGAAGATGAGGCGTTTGAGGAGATCAAGCGGCGAGGGAAAAGTTTGAAACAAAGGCATGAGCGGCGGGAAAGGCGCGTTTTGTACGGGGCGACGGCATGTCTTGCGGTGGCGCTGCTCGGCGTTCTTGGTATTTTTGCGGGAGTGAACGTCTCGGGAGCAGAGACGGCCTACGGCGCGTTTCTTCTGCCCGCGGAGGCGGGTGGTTACGTACTTACGGCCGTGATCGCCTTCGCGCTGGGGATTATGATTGCGGCATGCATCAGGCTGTACAGGAATAAGAACGACGCGGGAAGCACTGACGATAAAAATGCGCAAGGGAATTCATGAGATAGGGAGGAGAAGCAGATGGAGTCAAGAAGGAAAAGGAACTGGAAGGGATGGATGAAGGCGGCGGTTTCCGTGGTTACGTCGCTGGCAATTGTCATGATGGAGGTTCCTGGAGCGAGCTATGGCTTGATGGTACGCGCTGCGGGTGACTCGGAGCAACTCGTGGAGGAAGGCGAGCTTTCGCAGACGTCAGGCGAGGAGTTGCATGACACCTGCCAAAGCGAGCTTTCCATGCCGGCGTTTCATCCGGCACCGGTGACGGTGAACGGCGTGACGATCGCGGTCAGCGCGCCTGAAGGGGTGTTCCCGGCGGATGCAAGACTGTTCGTGGAAGCCCTGCAGGTCACGGCACAAAATGAGGTGGACAAGGCCGTGGAGACAGAGCGAAGCGAGAGCGTCAACGTGGCAGCGTCCTATACCTTTGACATTTGCGTCCTTGACGCGGAAGGAAACGAATTGCAGCCTGCGGATGGCAGCAAGGTCAAGGTCAGCTTTGCGCTCGCTGAGGTGGCGGACGGGAACCTGGAGACAAACGTTTATCACGTAAAGGAGAACGAGGTTACCGGAGAGCTGGAGGCAGAGGCGCTTGCAGTAACGCAGGAGATCACGGAAGCGACCGGCGAGGAGACCACGGCCGTCGTGGAGACGGATGGGTTTTCCTATTATACCGTGGAATTTACCTATCATGACATGCAGTACGTTCTGCCTGGTGATGACAGCGTTGCCCTTGCTGCCATTCTGAATTTCGTGGGCCTTTCGGGCGACGTTGAGGGTGCATCCGTTAGCAATGCAGAGCTATTTTCCGTTTCGAATGAGAATGGGGAATTTGTCGTAACCTCCCATCAACCATTCACTAGCACGGAATGGCTGCGGGTTGTCATTGCGGGCGTAGAGTACGAGATCACCGTCACGGACGGCTGGGAGAGGATCGATTTTATTAACGAGAACGGTGATGATGATTACTATAATTATTTTTTCAATCTGGAGAGTTCCGACGATAAGGAGGGCTTTACGTTAAATGACAACGGTACGCATAACCGTTATGCAGTGAAGCCTGGAAAAAGCGCAACCTTTAACAACCGCATCGCCGTCGAGGGAAACGTCGTGCTGATCCTTGGCGATGGAGCCACTTTGACTTTTAATCGCGGTCTTCGCGTGGCACCCGGCAACACGCTCACCATCTATCGTCAGAGCGCGGGCACGGGCAAGTTGATCGCCAACGTCAACCAAAGCTATGAAGATGCAAAAAATTACGCTGCCATCGGTGGAAATGGTTCCGAGGGCTGCGGAACGATTAATATTTATGGTGGAAACATTACCGCTACCGCCATCGACGGCGCGGGCATTGGTTCCGGCGCGAATTATGACAGTTGGAACGGGTATAAAGGCGGTGGAACGATCACGATTAACGGTGGTACTGTTACGGCGACCAACCATGGCATGTCCGCGGGCATCGGCGGCGGACGGGATGATCGGAAAGAATGTACCATTACCATCAACGGTGGTACGGTCAATGCCACTGGTGGCATATCGTCTATAGGATACTGCTTTGCGGCGGGCATTGGCGGCGGATATTTTGGCGGAACTGCTACCATTACCATCAACGGCGGTACGGTCAATGCCACCGGCGGGTCAATCGGGGGTAGCAACGGTACGCCGGGCATCGGATGTGGCGAGGACAGTATGGGTGCTACGATCACGATCAACGGTGGCACCATTACGGCCACGGCCGGCGGGTCTGCTGAGGCCATCGGTAAAGCTGCTTATAAGCAAAACCAACCACAAGTCGTGAAACTTTCGATCAATGCAGGTGAGAAGGTCACGGCTGGCGAAAGCGCGTCTGACGCGGCACCGGTCTATGCGGATGAACGCATTGGCGCTTGTAGCAACCGATACGTAAAGATTACACCCTGCACGTCCCATGATCCCAATGCACGGGAATGCATGTGGTGCGTCAAATCTCTGGCAGCATATGAGACTTACGTAGATGCAACAGGCGTCACGCAACCCAAAGTTCAGGCAAAGGACGTTACCGAATTGGCTGCGGAGCTCAATAATGAGTGGTTTGCAGTAAGATCCAACGTCACGGTAAATTCTCGCATCAACGTTAAGGGAAACGTCAATCTGATTCTCTGCAATGGGGTAGAGCTTAAGGCGGAAAATGGCATTCACGTTCCCTCCGGCAGTAGCCTGACCATTTGGGCGCAGAGCTTGGATTCAAACGTTGCGGGGAAACTGACGGTACCCACGGGTGAAAGCGGTGCCTCCGGTATCGGCGGAAATGATAATGAAAATGGTGGCTCCATAACCTTTAACGGCGGCGTAGTTAACGTTGTCGGCGGCAGTGATGGTTCCGGTATTGGCGGTGGAAAAGACGGTAACGGCGGTACCGTTAAGATTAACGGAGGCAACCTGACAATCAAGGCAGGTGATAGCGGCAGCGAGGTAAGCGGCGGCGCAGGCATCGGCGGCGGCAGGTATGGCTCCGGTGGCACGGTAGTCATCACAGGCGGCACGGTTCACGTCACCGGTCATTCCTGGGGAGCAGGAATTGGCGGTGGTGGAGGCGCTGGTTACTCTAACACTACAACGGACGGCGGAGCTGGTGGAACGGTTACCATCAGCGGCGGCACGGTTTATGCCAACGGCGGCCACCGGGCGGCGGGCATTGGCGGCGCCAACGGATCAGAGGGCGGCACGGTAGAGATCACGGGCGGTCTGGTTGTAGCAACCACGGACAGCGTGGACGACGCACAGGCCATTGGCCACGGCGAGCATAACGACAATGCCGGCACCCTGACCTTAGGTGATGATGAGCATGTCTATGCCGGAAAAAACGAAGGCAGTTCCAAGAAGGCCGCAGAAGCGGATCGCGTTTCGGCCTGCCAAAACAACAAATACGCGAAAATCGTGACGATAAAACCCCTAAATCTTTCCACCGACGCGAGCGGAATTTATCAGATCAAAAACAGGACAGATTTCGAGGAACTGGCTCGTTTTGTGCACGACGGCGGCGAAACGGCGGAGCTTTCCTTTATGCAGACTGCCGACGTTAACGACGCCGTGACGGCCATGGTGGGCACGGGTGAGAATCCTTTCCGTGGCACCTATGACGGAAAGGGTAAGAGATTGACGGTGAACCTTGCGGGAGCGGAGTCGGAGTATTACGTTGCGCCCTTCTCTCACGTTGACGGCGCGACCATCAAGAACCTCAAGGTATCCGGTATCGTAAAAGGCTACATGCATCCGGCGGGTCTGGTAGGTCTTATGGATGGCACGGGAAATACAATTACGAATGTTTTGGTGGAGACGAACGTGACTGTCACCGGAACCCATGGCGGCGGCGTGGTAGGTCATGGGCATAATTCCTCCGCAACGCTGGAGGGAGTGGTATTCACGGGCTCCGTCAGCGGCGGTCAGCACGTGGGCGCTCTCTGGGGATGGAGTGACATCGCAAACGTCACGCTGAAAAATTGCTTTGAAGACGGAACCTATACCGGAACCGGCGTGAATCCCGTCGGCATTGGCGGGACGTCAGGGAAGACGATTTCGAACATTCTGTATAAGAGCACTCCAGTGGGAACCCCGGATTCTAACTGGTCAGGTGCTGGCGCAAAGGCGTATCGCATCACCTCAAAGGAGCCTGCCACGTTCTACGTCACCGACGTCACGGTTTATGGTGCTGAGGATTTTGTAGGTACGTATTTTACCGGCGGGCTTTCATTCGACGGTAAGTATTATGGCGGGCAGGGGCAGGATATTTCCCTCGAGATGAGTTATGGCGGGACGGTGCCGGACGGCTGTGAGGTTCAGTACGTCGTGGACGGCGGTTCTTTGGAAAAGACCGATACGGGTTATGTTTTGCACGTGCCGGCGCAGGACGTGACCATCAGCGCGATAATTTCAGCTACGTATCCGCTGTACGTCGGCGGAGTGCAGGTGAAGACTGATAATTTTGATAAGCTGGACGTAAATCACTGGAGCTATGATCCTGATTCCAATACGCTCACGCTGCAGGATTATGAATTTGTGGGACAGGGATACGTTTATTCCAAGGATCAAGGTGCGATCATCTACTATGAAGGCGATCAGGATCTGACCATCACGCTTCTTGGAACGAACCGCATTACGCCGGACGGAACGAGCTATGGTGACAGCGGCATTGTGAGCAAGAAGGCGGATTGTACGCTGATCTTTAACGGGAGCGGAAACCTTTTCATTGAGAGTACGGGTGAGCCTCTGGCAGATTATAACGCGGCGATCTATGCGTTCGGATCTGTTGTGGTGGATTGCAGCGGACAGTTTTACGTGGGAAACAATGATTCAGACTATGGTATTGTCGTTGACACGACGAGGAAAACGGTGACGATCGGAACGGGCGTCAAGCAGTTCCAGGCAAGGGGCTACGTGAGAGGTATTAGCGGAACCGTCATCAACAACGTGGAAGGAACGGGTTATGACAAGTTTGACCGTTTGACCAGACTGACCGTTAATGCGACGGGCACCGCGCTGGATGACTACAAGAAGGTAACGTTCCCCGTCGGAGATTATAAGGTTGTTTTCCTGCCGGGAGAGGGCGGTTCCGGCTCCATGGAGGAGCAGGAGGTGTTCGAAGGAGAAACCTTTACCTTCCCGGAATGTAAATTCACGGCACCGGAAGGAATGGGCTTTAGCAAGTGGGAGATGTCGGGCGTTGACGTCATAGGCATGCCGGGAGGAACGGAGGTGATCGTAAACAACTGTGCCTCGGGCGGAATCATTACCGTGACGGCAAAGTGGACGGACATGACGGATTCGGAGATTCTGACGGACTGCAAAGGAAAGACGCTGGTGTTCGATGGAAAGGCGCGGCAGCTGGTGACTAAGGGTTCCGCAATCGGCGGAAAGATGAATTATGCCATCGGCACAGATGATCAGACCGCTCCGGCTGCGGGCTGGCAGGAGACCATTCCGGAAGGGACGCTCGGCGGAACCTATTACGTCTGGTACAAGGTGAAGGGCGACAGTTTGCATTATGACAGCGACGCGAAGTGCGCCGTTACTACAATCAAGGCTATAGAGCTTACGGCTTACATTGAAGATCGGGAGGCTGAATATAACGGATCCTTGCAGCAGGGAAGGTCGGAAGTAACGTTTACCGATCTTTTGGAGGGACATACGGCGGAGATTAGCTACAACCCCGCATCTGGAAAACTGGTAGGAGTTTACGAGGGAACGTTTGATAAGGCGAGCTTTAAGGTCGTGGACGCCGATGGAAACGACGTGACGGGCGGCTACGTGCTGACAACAGTGACGCCCGGTAAGCTGACAGTTAAGAACAGAACAACAAAATATTTTATTAACGTATCCATGAATTATTATTCCGATCAATATGATGGCCGTGAGCATACCGTAAGCGGATATCAAAAGGAGTATACCCGTGATGGCAATAAGTTCACTGTGGAAGGGTATGAGACTTCGACTGTGTCACGTACGTATGTTGGCAAAACGGACGTTGTAGTCACTGGAACGCCCGTTGTCAGGGATGAGGAAGGAAACGACGTGACTGCCCAGTTTACGGTAACCCATGACGAAGGTTTTGTGGAAATCAAGAAATGCAAATTAGGCATTGTAATCACGTCCCAGTCGAAAAGCTTTGATTATGATGGGCAAGAGCATTTCTACAACAGGTACGAGGTATCTGTTCCGGCGGATCCTTGGAAGACGTTAGGCAACGAGGGAACAACGGAATTTTTGCTGAATGGTAAGGATTATTTGAGAATCACCCCGACGGCGAGCGGTGTCACGGACGTTGGAAGCTACAGCGGAAACAATACGTTTACTTGGCAGATGGATCACGCGGATCAGTATGATCTCACCGTGACTTGCAATTATGGTACGATCTCCGTGAATCCAAAGGCTGTCGTGATCACGGCACAGAGCGAGGAGTTTACCTATGACGGCAAGGCGCATGGCCATGCGGAATATGACGTGGAAGGACTTGTTGGAGAGGATGCCATTACGGCTGTCGTGACGGGTGCGATTACCTATCCGACGGAAAGTCCGGTGGTAAACAAGCTTGTAAGTTATGAATTTACGAAGGGAGAGGCAAAGAACTATACCGTAACCTGCGTGGACGGCGAACTAACCATGGGGAAAGCTTTTTCTGGGCTTACGATTTACAATGCGGTGACTTCAGGCATGGCATCGGGCCGGGATTATGAGTTTTCCTTTACCGTTACTTTGGATGACACTTCCGTGAACGGCACTTACGGTGACCTGACGTTTACGGACGGCGTTGCGTCGATTGCTTTGAAAGGCGGAGAGTCTGCTACTGCGTCAGGATTGTCAGTGGGGGTAGGCTACGTGGTGACTCAGGCAAAGGCTCCCGGCTTTACGACCACAAAATCAGGCGACGTGGGAACCATTTCGTATACGCCAGCGACGGCAGAGTTTACGAATGCGTACGGGGCAACGGGATCGGTGATGATCAGCATGTCGGTGGCTGCAAATGCAACTCTCGGAGATCGTACGTTCACTTTCGAACTGCAGGACGAAGATGGCGCGATATTACAGACAAGCAGTACGGTCAAGCAGGGTGAAACCATAAACTTTGATACTATCAATTATGATCTGGCGGATGCAGGGAAGACAATTACTTACAAGATCAGGCAGGTGATTCCAGCCAGCGCGGTTGATGCGGGCAATAAAAGATATGTCTTGGACGGCGTGAGTTATGACGGGGAAACAAAGGAAGTTACGGTAACGGTGACTGATAACGGGGACGGAACGCTGAACGTGATCTGCAATGGTTCGCCGGCAATTTTCACGAATGAAAACATAACCCGTGAAGTGAATGTTTTCGTAGCGGACAGGGAAGCAGAGTACAATGGATCGGAGCAGAAAGGAAATACTAAGGTTACGTTTGAAGGTCTTTTGGACGGACACGTGGCATCAATCATTTATACGCCTTCTGAGGGTTCTCAGGCGAACTCTTATGATAACGGCAGCTTCGACAGTAGCAGTTTTAAGGTTGTCGATGGTGGCGGAAAAGACGTGACTGCGTACTATGCACTGGGAACGCTGACGGCAGGAAGGCTGACGATAGAGCCGAGGGAGGTGACGGCTTCCGTAGGCGATGAGACGAGGGAGTATAACGGATCTGAGCAGACGGGAAGCACGGGCGTTGTGTTTGAAAACATTGTATTGGGACAGACGGCAATCATTGGTTACGTTCCGCCCAAGGGGATGCTGGTTAACGCATATGATAACGGTAGCTTTGACAAGAATAGTTTCAACGTTGTTGACGGAGAGGGCAAGGACGTTACGGCAAACTACGTGCTGGGTGCTTTGACGGCAGGAAAACTGACGATAACGGACAGAAGCGAAAAGTATCAGATCATGGTGACGGCAAACAGTAATACGGCAAACGTTTATGACGGGAACGAAAAGAGTGCAGCCGGATTCGAGACGCTGAGATTCACCGTGGATGGCAACGTTTACGTCGTGGAAGGCTTAACGACGTCTGACCCGAGAAGCATCAACGTATGCAATCTGGAAAACGCCATCAGCGGAACGGCGATTGTAAGGGACGGTCAGGGGAATGACGTGACCGCGCAGTTTATCGTGAAAACGACAAATGGCAAGCTAGAGATTACGGCCAGAACGGTTACGGTCGTGGCTGACGGAAAGATAAAGGATACGGAAAAGAAGGATCCTAAACTCACTTATACCGTATCGGGACTTTTGGGAAGCGATTCCTTGACGGGAGAGCTGACCCGCCAGACCGGAGAACTGCCGGGAACTTATGCAATCCTGCAGGGCACGCTGAAGGCAGGGGATAATTACCGGATCCATTACGTTGGTGCGTATTTGATTATCCTGCAAGGGGATTATCTTGATCCGCTGCGCGAGCTTCTGAAATATGCGATTTCCCTTGGCGGGGAGCGTACGGTAACCTGGGATAAGGGAACGGGTCTGACGTATGACATTATGAAGACTTTGCAGGATCATCCGCAGCTCACGCTGATCTTCCAGTACAATTTTGCGAACGTGAGTTACGAGGTGACCATTCGAGGGAAGGACGTAGTAACGGATCCGGACGTACCGTGGTATGGACCTATGAATTTGTATGGACGTTACGGATTGAGAATTTCTTCCTTCAATCCTTCTACAGGCGAAAGAACCTACAGGGTAGTCCGGGGCGACAATCTTACCAAGATTGCCCGTAGATTCAACGTGACGGTGGATTGGCTGGTGAAGAAGAATCTGATCAAAAATCCGAATCTTATTTGGGCAAATCAGATGTTGAAGTATTGATCTTAAAAGGTCTGTGTATTTCTAAATGAATTGACAAGCGGGCCGTTATGGCTTGCAGAGAGATTTCTCGGTCAGTGAGGAGAAAACAGAGACTAGGCAGTTGAAGTAGAAAACGGGGAATGATTTTGACGTGACAAAAGTCATGTTGAAATCATTCCTTTTTTCACTACAAAAATCATTAGGGAATTGTTAGGATGGGATTGTAAACGGGAAAGCCGCGGCGGAAAGCGCGGGAGCCGTGAGAGCGATATGCAAAGAAGTGAGGGAACAAAATGGAAGTCATACTGAGAACAAAGGATCTGACCAAAAAATATGACAACAGGGTGGTTGTGGACAATTTAAATCTGGAAATCCGAAAGGGCGAGGTGTTTGGACTCCTTGGGCCGAACGGCGCGGGAAAGAGCACGACCATGAACATGATCTGCGACATTGTAAAGCCGACGCTTGGGAGCGTGGAATTCATGGGTAAAGATTTCCGGAAAAACAGGAAAGAGCTGGTAAAAAAGCTGGGCTATATCCCGCAGGATCTTGCGATTCACGGGAACCTAAAGGCCTGGGAGAATGTGGAGCTTTTCACCTCCCTGTACGGGATCAAGGGAGAGGAACTGAAGGCAGCGATTGAGGAATCGCTGGAGTACGTGGGCCTTTCTGAACGGAGGGGAGATTATGCAAAGAGCTTTTCCGGCGGCATGAAGAGAAGGCTCAACATCGCCTGTGCCATTGGACATCACCCAGAGCTTCTCATTTTTGACGAGCCGACGGTCGGCATTGATCCTCAGTCGAGGAATTTCATTCTGAGCAAGATCAAGGAATCCAACCAAAATGGCGCAACGATCATCTACACGAGCCATTACATGGAAGAGGTGGAAGCGATCTGCACGAGGATCGCCATCATGGATAACGGCAAGATCATTGCCTGCGGCACCAGTCAGGAACTGAAGAGGCTTGTGACGAAGAACGAAGAGGACGTCTCGCTGGAGGAGGTGTTCCTAACGCTCACGGGCAAGAAACTTAGGGACTATTGAGCAGGCATAATTTGGAAAAAGAATCCCAAAAAAGGAAAGCAAAAAGATGATTAGATATTTGATCAAGAACAACGTGAAATTAATGTTTCGCAGTCCGGCGAATCTATTTTTATATATCATTTGTCCGCTTGTGGTTCTGAGCGTATTGGCAAACGCATTTTCCTCCCTGATGGAATCCTATCAGAAGAAAGGACCATTCCAGGTGGGGTACCGCATGTCGGCGGAGAGCTTTTTTGAGTCTGGCATGGACGTGTTGCGGAACGTTGGAAAGGATGCAGACGTTCTCTTTGAGGCGTATCAGGAAGGAGATCCCAAGGAGCTGATGGATCAGCATGATCTAAAGGGCTTTGTGGATTTCCAGAAGGATTCCTACGTCATCTGGACGCGCGAGGACGCCAGGGTGGAAGGGCAGACGTTGGAATATTTATTGAATGCCTTTGTGGAGGAGGTCAACCGCGGGAAATTGCGGGTGATGAGTGCCATGGCGGCGCAGGGAGCGGGAATGGCAGAGGCAGCGCAGGGAGAAGGAATGGCAGAGGTGGCACAAGGCGAGCCGGCAGACGAGGTTGTGCTGAAAGTGGAACGCCCGGAATTTATGCCGGCCATCGATTCCACGGATTATTACGGGATCGTGGAGGTCGTATACTTTGGATGGTGTGCGCTGATCTGCGCAGCCGGGATCCTTGGAAATGAAAAGAAATACGGCATCCGTAAGAAGTATCAGGTGGCTGGCATGTCGCAGCTTCAGGTCTACTTGGGAAGGCTGATCCCCATGTTCTTTGTGGTGCTGACCTGCGAAGCGATCGCGGCAGTCATTTCCGCAACGCTCCTTGAAGTGCACTGGGGAAACCTTTGGCAGAGCGCGGCGGTCATGGCGATGATGGTGCTTGCGGCTTCGGCCTTTGAACTTATGATCTATGCCCTGACTGACAGCATGGTGTTGTCGATCATCATCTCCTTTGCCATCGTCTGGGTTTGGGGATTCTTTGGAGGAACGTTCGAAACTTACATGTTTTCCACCATTTCCCGTCAGATCAAGATGCTTTCGCCGATCTATTACGGCAACCGCGCCCTGACGGAATTGTCCTGTATGGGACACAGTGATTACGTGGGCAGTTCTCTTTTAATCTCGGGGATAATGACCGTCATTAGCTCAGGACTGGCAGTCCTTTTTGGCATGGCAAGAAAGAGAGGATAGTCATGGGAAATCTGATAAAAACTAGCTTAAAGCTATTACTTCGCAATAAAGGTTTTTGGTTTTTTCTGATCACGATGCCGGTTCTTTCTGCCTTCATCATGCGCATCAACGGAAATGCAGACATGGCGTACTTTCGCACGGACGTTACGCGGGAGGTCCGGGAGATTGACGGCGTGGATCAGAAGGTGGCTTATTATGGCAAGTCGGGAGAATTCCTTGTCAAAGTATATGATGCGTCGGGGAGCGAGCTTTCGGAGGCGTTTCTAAAGAATCTGGCGCAGAGCGGGGCAATCTTGGTCTGCAGGACCAAAGCTCCGGGATTCACCAAGACGGACGCGGATGCCCGGATGGAAAAGGACGGATTTGAGGATCGCATGGGTGCGGCACTTTATCTGTCAAAGGATTTTGATGACGGAATCCTTGCGGGTGACGCGGAGAGGGCCATGACGATCTATCTGCTCTCGGAGGATGAGCGCTTTGCGCTACTGGAACGAGAGATCAAGGGGTTTTTTGAGGAAGTCGCGGCGACGGCAAAACTCACCGGAAAACAGGGCTCGGAGCTTGCGGGGGAGATGGATAAATTTCATGAAAACGACCCTGCAAAGGAGATCAAGTCCATGGCGCGAAAGGGTGCGGCGAATCTCACCAGGGAACAGGTGAATCAAAAGGCGCAAATGGGATATGCCTTTTCCTTCCTGACGCTGTGCTTTGTTTTTTGCGGCGTGATCGTGGCACATACCGCCATCGAGGAAGAAAAACACAAGGTACTGACGAGGATCCGGCTCACGGGAACGGGGAACTTTACTTATTTTGCATCCAAGTTCGTGACGTCCGTGATCGTTTCGCTCATGATCACGGCGGTTTTAGGGGTACTGACGGTCTTTCTTGGAAAGGAGCAGCTTGGCATGAGCAGGCCGTCCTTCCTGCTGATGGTTTTCCTGATGGGAGTGATCTTTAATTCGCTAAGTCTTCTTCTGGGGATCTTAAGCGGCGACGTGATGAGCGCGAACTTTGTGGCATTCACCATATGGTCCATCTCCTGCCTGCTTGCCGGCTTGTATTTCCCGCTGGACGACGCGTCAAAAATGATCAAAACCATCTCCTACGTCATGCCCCAGAGATGGTTTATGGATTGCGTTACGCAAATATTTATGGGAGACAAACGGGGATATTTTATGGTATTATGTATTACGACGGCATACTTGATCATCATTCTGAGTCTTGGCGGCATGGGACTAAAAATGAAAAAGATGGAACAGTGATACGGGGGTTACCGTGGAGAAGCGGTTTAAGGAAACTTATTTTTTGGCAGTTCGCATAGGGCTATTGCTTTGTTTTAGCCTGTACGGACTAACCATTCGAATGGAGGAAGCAGAGGTGTCGGTGACGATGCTTTTGCTTCTTGCGCTTTTTATTGGCGTGATCTCGCTGAAGGAAGTGTTTTCCGATTGGAAAAGGGGAGCGTTCCTCCTTGCGGGGGTTGGCATGGTCATCCTCATCCTTTCCGTTGGCGGCAAAGCCTATTTTCTGCTTTCGTATTTTATGGCCTATGAGATTCTGTCGTATTTGCATGAACGATTTGGGATCCGGGCGGTCTGGTATTTGTTTCCAGGCGTTCTGCTGACGATGCCGGGGCCGTCTGATGCCTTGACGAGGTTCTTGTTTCTTGCACTTTTGCTGATCTGCTATTACCAGCATGATTTTGTCGTGCGCTCCTACCAAAAGCAGACGATGGAGGACACGCTTCTGGAGCAGCGCCTGAAAAAGGACATGTACCAAAAGGAATTTGAGACGAAGGTGGAGCTTCAGCGGAGCATGCTGAAGGCGGAAAATCAGATCCTGGAGGATCGCGCGAGCCTGTCTCAAACCCTGCATGATAAGCTTGGACACGGCATCAACGGTTCCATTTATCAGTTGGAGGCCATAAAGGTATTGATGAAGAAGGATCCGGAGAAATCGGGGGCGATGATCCAGGCGGTGATCGATCAACTGCGCGTTTCCATGGATGAGATCCGGGCCATTCTCCGGAAGGAACGTCCAGAGAAAAAGGAGCTGGCACTCTTGCAGCTTTACAAGCTCTGTGAGGATTGTAACGCAAAGGGCGTGGAGGCGACGCTGGAGACGGAGGGCGACGCGTCCCTCGTGCCGGAGAAGGCTTGGGAAGTAATCTTGGACAATGCGTTTGAGGCAGTGACCAATTCCATGAAATATGCGAAATGTAAGAAAATTGAAATGAAGATCGTAGTGATGAACCAGATGATCCGGTGCAGCATCTCCGATGACGGGAAGGGCTGCCTGGAGATCAAGGAGGGCATGGGCATTGCTGGAATGCGGAGACGCGTTCGCGAGGCGGGAGGAACCATCACCTTCGAGACGCAGGCCGGATTCACCGTGAACATGCTGTTGCCGTTTTAAGGAGAGAGAAGGATGGAGAAAATTAAGGTTGTGATCGCGGATGACAGCGATTTTGTCAGGGACGGGATGAAGATTATATTGGACGTGGATGACGATTTTGAGGTGCTTGGCTGTGCGGCGAATGGACGGGAGGCCGTGCGGCTTGCGAAGGAAACGTATCCTGACGTGATCCTGATGGACATTCAGATGCCGGAGATGGATGGCATCGAGGCGACGAAGCTGATCGTGGAGCAGGACCTGGGGAAGGTGCTCATCCTGACCACGTTTGACGATGATCAGTTGGTGCAAAAGGCGCTGCAAAATGGAGCAAAGGGGTATCTCATCAAGAACCACACGCCGGAACACCTGAAGCAGATGATCAAGTCCGTGTACCAGGGGACCGGCGTCATGGAGGAGAAGATGCTGGAGTCCCTGGCGAAGGGGGCTGGGGCGAAGGAGTTGGGCGGCGGATTTGACGCTTCAGGGTATTCCGAGAGGGAGTTGGAAATCATCAAGGCCGTGGCTGACGGGCTCTCGAATAAGGAGATCGCAGCGCGACTTTATATTTCCGAGGGAACCGTGAAGAACTATATCACGACGATCCTTTCAAGGGAGAATCTTTCCCACAGGACGGCGCTTGCCGTGTATTACCTGACGGGGAAGAAGGCGTAGGCGCGGCGGGCAATGCGCGAACGGGCGACAGGCTTGAAGGGGCAATGGCACGGCGAACCTGTAGGTGGAAACGGTACGGCAGACCCAGAGGAGAAAATGACGTACAAAGGGTAGACAAAAGAGTGGATGGCGATTATACTTAGTTCAATCATGATAAATCAGCGGAAGGAAACTGGTTAAGCATAAGACGTAACAGGAGGAGCAGGACGTTATGGTCGTTAGGGAAGAAGCAAGAAAGATGAAGTTGGCGGCGCCGCATATGGCGGCTGCGTCCTTGGAACTTAGAAACGCGGCACTGGAAAAGGTAATGGAGACGTTGGAAGCAAATCGCGACGCGATCTTCCGGGAGAACGCGGCAGACGTACAGGCGGCAGAGGATGCGAACGTGGCGAAGGCCGTAATCAAGCGCCTGAAATTTGATGAGAATAAGTTGCGCGACGCCATTGCCGGCATTCGTCAGATGATAGGACTGGAGGATCCCGTGGGAAAGGTGACGCTGAAAAGAGAGCTGGACGAAGGCCTTGTTTTGCAGCGCGTATCCGTGCCCATCGGCGTGATCGGCGTTATTTTTGAGGCGAGACCGGATGCGCTGATCCAGATTTCCGCCCTCTGCATCAAGAGCGGCAACTGTGCGATCTTAAAGGGCGGCAAGGAAACGGCAAGGACGAATAAGATACTGTTTCAATTAGTGCATGACGCAGCCGTGGCGGCAGGACTTCCTGAGAGCTGTCTGCTCCAGGTGGAGCTTCATAATGAGATCGATGAGCTTTTGAAGTGCCAGGGTGACGTGGACCTTCTGATCCCGAGAGGCTCAAATAAATTTGTTCAATACATCATGGACAACACCAACATTCCCGTGATGGGACACGCTGCCGGCATTTGTCATATCTATCTGGACGAGAAGGCGGATCTTGCGAAGTCCGTACCCGTGATCGTGGACGCGAAGACGCAGTATCCGGCGGTATGTAATGCCGTGGAAACATTGCTTGTGAACCGGAAGATTGCCGCAGACGCACTTCCTGCAGTATTGGAGGCACTGGTTGCTAAGGGCGTGAAGCTTCGCGGCAGTGCGGAAGTGGCAGAGCTGGTGAAGGTCCTGTTGGCAGCTGGGAAGCTTGGCGGACAGAAGGCAAGTGCGGGGGTTGACGTGACTTGCCAAAACGCAGGGGAACGCTTGATTGACGCGGGAGCTTATGACGTTGAGGTTATGGGCGAGGAGGATTTCGCCACGGAGTATACGGACCTGATCATTTCCCTGAAGCTCGTCGATGACGTGGCGGAGGCTGCGGATCATATTAACAAGTTTGGATCCCACCACACGGATTGCATTCTCACGGAGGATGACGCTTCGGCGGAATATTTCCTGCAAATGGTGGATTCCGCGGGCGTATACCGCAATTGTTCCACTCGCTTTGCGGACGGCTTCCGCTATGGCTTTGGAGCAGAGGTTGGCGTCAGCACGGGAAAGCTTCACGCAAGAGGTCCCGTTGGCCTGGAGGGCCTGGTAACCTACAAATACCGTCTGATCGGCAACGGACAGCTGGTTGCCGACTACGTATCCGGAAAGAAGCAGTTCCATCACAGGGACTTCTAAATTATATTTCCCCACGGGCGGGGCGGGCCGCTTCTTACGGTCTGGAAGACACGCTGCGTTTTCTGCTCGGTCCGCGCGCCTTATTTGCCGCCATTCGCCCTTGTTTCCCGCTTCGCGGGTACGGGCTCGGTGGCGGCGGCTAAGCGCAGACCTCCCGACGAAAGCCTCGCTATCGTCTTCCAGGCCGTAAGAAGCGGCCCGCCCCGCCCGTGGGGGAATTATCTAAGAAAGTGACAGGAGGGAAAGCGATGCAGGAAGATTCCTACATGATCATTATTCCGAAGGAT
>JAEEGL014367066.1_pt1 | contig 72976 bp, 62 predicted proteins | sample 9134231 | NCBI WGS metagenome assembly JAEEGL01 (sample SAMN16246548, study PRJNA631951) | gut metagenome | biome: gut microbiome; feature: rumen; material: fiber-attached | host: Bos | place: Iran: Karaj | collected 2018-10 | reverse complement strand
TGATTTACGCCTGTTAGTAGAAAAACTAGGAGGAAGAAAGAATGGCACGTTACACAGGTCCAGTATGGAAGCAGTCCAGAAGATTAAACTTCTCTGTTCTTGAAACTGGCGAAGAATTAGCCAAGAGGCCCTACATTCCGGGTCAGCATGGCGCACCGAACAAGAGGATCAAGTACTCAAACTATGGTCAGCAGTTAGCTGAAAAGCAGAAGATCCGTTTCACCTACGGCGTCAACGAGAGACAGTTCTCCAACACCTTTGACAGAGCTGTCAAGGCCAAGGGCGTTACCGGAACCGTCTTCCTGCAGTTGCTGGAGTCCAGACTCGACAACATCGTTTACCGCATGGGTCTGGCCAGAACCAGAAGAGGTGCAAGACAGTTCGTCAACCACGGTCATGTACTGGTTAACGGCAAGAAGGTAGACATCCCTTCATTCCAGGTTAAACCGGGCAGCACCATCGAAGTCAAGGAAAACATGAGAAACAACAGAGTTGTCTTGGAAGCTCTCGAAGCAACCCTGAATACCCCGGCATTCGTCACTTTTGACAAGAATACCATGAAGGGCACCTACGTCAGACTTCCTGAACGTAATGAACTCAACGCTGACTTCAACGAACTGCTGGTAGTTGAATACTACAACAGAAAGAAATAGTCATTCTAAGGCAGGAGGCGCAAGCCTCCTTTCCTTATGCTCTGCCGATCATAAGAAAACCTCTGATACCGTTTAAGATATCAGAGGCTTTTTATAATGTCACAATGCCTGTATCAGTTTTCTCTTCTTCTGAGCACGATGAGATTCATCATGATCAGTGAGCCTAACATTACATAGATGTAATATGGCAGCAGGTAGGCACCGTCACCGGTATCCGGCACCTCAACATAGTTGATGAACTCCGGAATGTTGACCAGTTCGCCATCCACGCTCCATTCAACACTTACTTCAATGACACCGCCGTTGTCCGTCAGCGTAACCGTAGCGGTAAATGTCCGCTCGTCATAGGTCATGCCTTCCTCCGGATCTTCAGGAATGACTTCATTGACTGTAAAGATCAGCTCGGTGGTCGTTTCGCCATCAGCGAAGATGGTACGGTCAACCTTGATGATTGTGAAGGCAACATTGCCATCGGCATCATTAACGGCTGTTTCAATGAGTTTTCCATCCTGATCGCGCAGTTCGAAGGTGAACTGACCAGCCTGAATCGTTCCGCCTTTCAGCGTCTTTGTGGCTTCAAGCACAATTTCGCCTCTGGGATCATATTCATTCACGAACATGAAGGTGTACGGACTGCCATCCTCGCCATCGCTGACGATGATATTTCCTTCCCCGTCATCGGTAAGGGTCAGAGTTACAGTGTAAACCGTATCATCATAACTGTAGCCCGGCTTGTCATCATTGACTTCCCGGATCGTGTAAGTTAAGGCCACGCTTTCCAGATAGCCGCCCTGGCCGTCCTCAAAGATCGAGCGGTCCCAGGTCAGCTTATCAAAACTGAACTTGCCTTCGGCATCATTGGTCACTGTCTGGACGACATTGCCTTCTTCATCAAGCAGCTCAACCGTGAACATACCTTCTTCAAGGTCGTGACCGATGAGCTGTTTTTCACCTTCAATGACATACTCGCCATTGGCGGCGTAGGTATTGGTGAAGGTGAAATTATACGGACTGCCGTAACCGCCGTCATTGACAACGATATGGCCTTTGCCGTCATCAGTGAGAGTCAGGTTTACAGTGTAAACCGTATCATCATATGTATAACCCGGCTTATTGTCGTTGACTTCATGAATAGTATAGGTAAGTGTTACGCTTTCCAGATAGCCGCCCTGTCCGTCCTCAAAGATCGAGCGATCCCAGGTCAGCTTGTCAAAGCTGAACTTGCCTTCGGCATCATTGGTAACTGTCTGGACGACATTGCCTTCGCCATCAAGCAGCTCAACCGTGAACATGCCTTCTTCAAGGGTCAGGCCGTTAAGCTGCTTTTCGCCTTCAATGACATATTCGCCTGAAGACTCATAGCTGTTTTCAAATTTAAAGACATACGGGCTGCCATCCTCGCCATCATTGACGACGATGTTTCCTTCGCCATCATCGGTAAGGGTCAGAGTTATGGTGTAAACCGTATCATCATAACTGTACCCCGGCTTGTTATCGTTGACTTCCCGGATCGTGTAAGTTAATGTTACGCTTTCCAGATAGCCGCCCTGGCCGTCCTCAAAGATTGAACGGTCCCAGGTCAGCTTGTCAAAGCTGAACTTTCCATCGGCATCATTGGTTACCGTCTGAACGACATTGCCTTCTTCATCAAGCAGTTCAACCGTGAACATGCCTTCTTCAAGTGTCATTCCGGTAAACTGTTTTTCACCCTCAATGACATACTCTCCCTTGGAATCATAGGTGTTAATGAAGGTATTATTATCCAGACCGCTGTAGTAGGCCTGAACATCCAGCGTGCCGTCACCATTGTCGGTAAATTCGACCATGACGGTGATGGTACCATTGGAATATGTCATGCCGCCGGCCTCTCCCGCGACTTCCTCGATTGTATAGATGAAGGGCAGATCATCGACATCTTCGGACAACAGATATTCAAGCTTGCTGAAGATGACATTGCCGTCGGCATCGTTACTGACTGTTTCAATGATGTTGCCGTCCGCATCCTTCAAAACAAAACTGAATTCGCCGCCCTTCAACTTCAGGCCATTGAGTTCTTTCTTGGCGCTCAGTACAACTTCGCCTTCAGCATCATAACTGTTGGTGAAGGTGAAGGTATACGGACTGCCGTCTCCGCCGTCAGTGACAATGATGTTTCCCTCACCGTCATCGGTAAGTGTCAGAGTAACCGTATAAACTGTATCGTCATAGGTATAACCCGGCTCGCCGTCGTTGACTTCCTGGATCGTGTAAGTAAAGGTTACGCTTTCCAGATAGCCACCCTTGCCGTCCTCAAAGATCGAGCGGTCCCAGGTCAGCTTGTCAAAGCTGAACTTCCCGTCTTCATCATTGGTTACCGTCTGAACGACATTGCCTTTTTCATCAAGCAGCTGGACCGTGAACATGCCGGCTTCCAGCTGGCCGTTAAATTCCTTTTCACCTTCAATGACATATTCACCTTCAGAATAATAGGTGTTGATGAAAGTATTGTTCTCCAGGCCGCTGTAGTAAGCCTGAACATCCAGCGTTCCGTCACCGTTGTCGGTGAATTCAACTAAAACAGTCAGAACGCCCTGCGAATAGGTGATTCCGCCCAGGCTTTCTGTCACTTCTTCAATGGTATAGATGAAGGGCTGGTCATCGCCGTCTCTTGACAGCAGGTATTCAAGCTTGCTGAAGACGACCTTGCCGTTGGCATCGTTGGTTACTGTTTCAATGATGTTGCCGTCAGCGTCCTTTAAAACGAAGCTGAATTCGCCTTCCTGCAACTTGCGGCCATTAAGTTCCTTCTTAGCTTCAAGGACAACATCACCACGGGCTTCATAAACGCCATATTTATTGGTGTATTCCACGTTGTGCTCGGTATTGCCGTAAACAATTCCAGAGACCGTGCCGTCAGCACTTACTGTCGGCTGATTATCTGCCGGACTGTCAACAAACTCACCATTTTCATTTTTGATTCGGTTGTAAGCATCCACGGAAAGGAAGCCGTAGCCTTCCGGCATGTCGGCGTCTTCCTCACGGAAGCTGTAGGTGCAATCCTGCGGTACGTTGATAAAGCGCACATACTGGCCGTATTTCAGTTCCAGTTCAATCTGATTGGTTGACGCAAAGTGCATCTTATAGCCGATACGGGTACCGTCGGCATCGTAAATATGATAGGCGATCGGGTCATTCTGATGGGCCAGCCATTCTTCGCTGGCTCCCGTAGTTCCGCTGACATCAGTACGGGTATCCCAATCCAGATTAAAGGTATAGGGATTGCCATCGGGATCGAGAATTGAGCCGCGGATGATGAAGGTCTCTTCGCAGTCAGGATCGAGAACATTGAAGTAATCGACGACGTACTTACTGACGTTGATGCCGCCTTTGACGACATTTTCCGCAGTCAGGCTCATGTTGTCATCGCTGTCTCCCAGATATTCCTTGACGATGTAGACTTCTCTCTCCAAGAATTCCTGAACAAGCTTGCTTTCGTCGCCATCGCAGGCTTCCAGAGCTTCAGCCAAAGAATTAAAGCCATAGTACATGGGACGCAGTATTTCACTGACGATCTCATAGTGGTAATCGATACCTGGCTCAGTAAGCCGGTATTCATAGCCCAGGTTGCAGTCGTCGCCATCGGCATCGACCAGACCCGGGGAAATATAGAAGGTTGTAGCCCAGTTATTGCCGTCACTTAACAGTATCTCACTGCTGTTGGTGACCAGATTGCCGTCGGGATCAGTATAAGACACCTCAAACGGTTCCCAGTCATCGTCACCGCCGCCATAAGGACGGCGTTCCAGAACCAGAACAACGGAATCGACACGGTCTTCACCGCCGGTCAGTTCATCAGCGAAAACCTTGCTGACGGAGAACGGCATCGAATTGACAACCAGAGGATCGACTTCGTCGAAGTAGATCGGCGGCATGGCATCACCAACGATTGTTACCTTGCCGTTTATGTATTGGCTTGGATAATAGGTAACATAGGCGTCTTCGGTATTGGTCTTGACGGTATAGATGTCGCCAACCTTGACGATCTGATCCTTGATCTCTTCAGGCAGCTCATCGTAGGTGATCGTGTTATTGTTCAGATCAGTTACCAGGTCGGTTGCCTGCTGTGAGGGCCAGACACGGAAACTGACTGTATAGGTAATGTCATTGCCCAGCTGGAATTTATCACCCATGTTCCATTCAACGGCACCGGTCTCCGCATTAAACGAAGCCTCATTGCAGTTTTCGGACTTCGGATCCCAGGGTTCTTCAATCAGCTGACCATCTTTCATATAGGATTTGGTATAGGTAAAGCTCTCAATGTCGACATTGCCGGGATAGGCTTTGGCAACCAGGGAAGACAGACCGGTAATGCCGTCTATCATGTTCACCCCGCTCCAGCCGATCTGACCGATGATGGCGGCCTTGATCTCCTCAAATGCTTCAACAAGATCTTCCTCATTTTCGGCGGTAAAGCTGTGATCAGCGCCGAGTTCAGCGTCAGCGGCAATGCGCGCCATGTTGGTAACATCACTTGATATGCCGATGGTGAAAAGGCTCTTACCCATTTCGAGAATGCTCTCGACCTCCGCAAAGGCGGCAGCATAATTCCGGCCCTTGGCGTCGCTGCTGCCCTGACCGAAGACATTGTAATTCCGGTAGTACTCGGTATTGGTCGCCGTTGACATGTCGCTGTCGCTTCTCAGGTTAGCGTCAGTAACATCATAGCGGGTCATGCGCCAGGTGGGGTCACCGTCAGAAACGAAGATGATGAAAGTGGCCCGGCCCGGATCAACTTCGATGCGGTTGGCCGTTCTTAAAGCATCTTCCCAGTTAGTGCCGCCGATAGCCGTTAATGACTCGATGGCGTCATTAAACACTTCCGGGTCATCGGTAAACTCCTGAACGACATTAGCCCGGTTGGAGAAGGAAACCAGAGCCATCCTGATCAGTTTTTCGCCTTCTCTGTTGACATGCTCATCGGAAAGCAGGCTTTCGGCCAGCCATTGAGCAGCCTGGTTGGCAACTTCCAGTCGGCTGGAGCCGGAGAAGTCGCTGGAATTCGCTTCGTGTCCTTCCATGTCTCTGTTCATGCTGCCGGAGATGTCATAAATAACGATGACATCAGCAAGCTTCTCCACTTCCAGAGGGACTTCATGGCCGGTAATGCTCAGCGAAAGGGTACGGGTGCCGTCGTGGTTGTTTCTTGACGACTTCAGGATGTTAGGTATGTCCGGATCTTCCTCATTGACATAGAGAGTCGGCGTGCCGCCTTCAGTCGGCTGTGTCTTGGCCTTGTATACCATGTAGATGGCATCGTTGTTTCCCAGATTGTGGATGGTACCACTGGTATCATAATAGGAATATACCGTAACCCGGTTGTCAGTTCTGGCTCTCAGATAAGGCTGGATATTAGTCTTGGTCGATGAACCGCTGGCAACGCGGTAAGCGTAATCAAATTCATAATCAGACATGTCATAGATCAGATAGTTCGGAGCCGTATTGCGGCTGATATCGGGAGTTCCATGATTAAACTGGCTGGCCGGTAATTCAACAAAAGTATCTCCGTCCATGTAGCCATAGTGAATACTGACCCGATAGGTAGAACTGCTCTGAGTCCAGGAGACTGTATACACTGAAAAGCTTCCGGTCTCAAAGGACATGACCGGATGGTCATTGCGCATCGTTAATTCACCCAGCAGACCGGCAAAGCCAGTCGCCACGATTTCCGGTTTAATGCCTTCGGTGGTTTCCCGCAGGTGAGAAACCATGACAGAGGAAAGGAATTCCTCTTCACTTACGCCTTCAGGCAGAGTTCTTCTTACAACCTCAACCTGGACAGGCACCAGAGGCTCAATCTCCCTGCCCCGACTGTCGATGATGGCAATGTCAAGCACATCCATGGGTAAACCGGCATCGATGCTGATGACAGCACTGTCATCATTCAACGGCTGGCTTACCATGTTGGTTTCTGTAAGCGGAAGCAGCTGGCCATTGTTCATGATTTCTGCTGCCGTCTGATACTCCAGACTGGACTGCTCTATTTCCGTTACCGCCAACCGGGCACCATCCGGTATGCCGGCTTCATCGCTGAAGCGTACGGTTACTTCGTAGTTTTCGCAGCTGTCAAATAAGATGTGACTGGTGAGCAGGTTCTTCACTGGAAGTGAAAAAACCGCACCTGAAATGATGGCAAGTGTCACAATTAGCGCGGTAAGATGGGTTCTGATTCTTGACATGTTCGTAATTCTCCTTGCTGATTGAAATTGCTGATCAGAATGTAATCTGACCTCACACAAAAAAATAGCTGGTGAACGACGTCAATGCGGACACCTGCAAGTACCTTATAAACGTCATTCTCTATTAAATATGATAAAGTATGGCTGTTTTCGTTGTAAAGAAAAAGCAAGCGCTTACTTAATCGATTGCTCGGTTTTTTAGACACTGCATAATTCAGAAGTTCATTTTACAGAATCATGGTATTTCAATGCGGAAAAAGTATTGAAAAGTACTGAAATAAACGCTCGCTGCTGCTCTGATTTTTTGATGGACAATTCAGTATTATCAGCTTTAAGAAGTCATGCACAACGATGCTAATTTGACTGTTTCCCGGCATCAATTTCACACAAAAAAACACTGCCTCAGCAGTGTTCTTTCAGTTCATTGGCTTGGTTATTAAGGTAATCGAAATGACGACCCGCAGTCCTGTCAGCGTCTCCCGCCCATACTCTATTTCATAAGTTTTATTATGCGTAATCAGCAGGCAATCCTTAAATGCCAGGCGCCAACCGCTATTTTCTGAAGATTCTTCCGCTAAGCAGGTCGCTGATGGAATCGCGCGATACCTCGATGTTGAACAGATGCTGGGGAACGTTGAACTTGGCGCTGACGATGAAGTACAGGCCGAATATCAGCACGCCCATGACACCGGTGTACATCAGGGTTATCAGCCTGGACTGTACGGTAATGTCGAACTTCAGCTGGGTAAGAATGGCAGCCAGAATCAGCATGGGAAGCAGAGCCAACCAGGCCAGCGTACAGTTATCAAAGATCTTCTTGAAGCTGGGGTTAAAATGCTTCTCGATGAAGAAACAGGCCCCGCCGATGAAGACGACATATTCAATGGTCTTGCAGATATAATAGCCGTTGACACCGAAGTGTCCGAGCCAGAAGATCAGCGTCGTAGTAACAAAGACCAGCTGAACGCAGCTTAAGGCAATATAGATTTTTCTCAGCTTCAGGGCCACCAGGATGCTGGAAAGGACCATGACAACGATCCATAACAGCTGGATGATCAGCGAGCGGGCCAGCAAATAGGCGCCGACGTCAAGGCTGGAATTGCCGTACATGACGAAGTAGATCTCCCGGGCAAAGAAGACCATGAAGAAGACCAGCGGAACGGCCAGGTAATTGACCGTTTCCAAAACCTTCTGGATCATCTCCCGGATCTTCTCCTGATTGTTCTTGGTAATAGCCTCGGTAATGTGCGGTATCAGCGCCAGGGAGAAACCGGTAGCGATGACCTGGGGAATACTGCAGATCTTGTGAGCTTCATAGTTGATGATGCCCTGATAGGTCGTGATCATGTAGGGATCAGTACCGTATTTCTGCAGACCGGTTGATAACATCAACAGGATGAACAGACCGGAACTGTTGGTAACGACTGTAGAGATCAGATAGGGAACGGCATATTCCATCAGTTCCTTAAACACTCCCTTGTGAGTTGCCGTGCTTTCAGCACTCTGCTGGGGAATGGCTATCTTATGCTTTCTTTCGTAGATTAGGAAATAGATGATCGTGGCGATTGCGGAAATGCTGGTGGAAGCCACACCCATGTAGGCAGCCCAGATCCTTTCCATGTTCAGCAGATAAACGCAGATGGCGGAAGCTCCTAACAGGAAGGCTACCCGGATCAGCTGTTCCAGAACCTGAGTGAAGGCGTAGATCTTCAGTTCCTTGAAACCCTGATAGACGCCGCGGAAATAACTCAGAAGCGGAACGGCGATCATGGCAAAGGAAACGATGACCAGTACCGTGCGGGTCTTGGTGATGTAGTCCTCGCTGACCCCATCAGGAATGACCAGCATGGCAAAGGACTTGGAGAAAAGAATCAAGGCTGAGCAGGCGATGAAGCCAAACAGCAGCATTACTCTCCGGGAGATCTTCCGGACCAGTTCCACAGCCTTGTAGTCATTCTTGGCCGCATACTTGCTTATTAAGGCCGCGATCGCGAAAGGCATGCCGGACAGGCAGATCTGCAGCACATAGTCATAGATGGTATAGGCATAGGAATAGAAGACCGTATTGTTTCCGGCCAGTTTCTTGAACGGTATGACATAGAGCAGGCCAATGGCCTTGGTGATGAAAACACCGGCCGAACCGGTCAGGGCACCGGCGATGATGGACTGCTTCTTTCTGTTATCCTTAACAACTTCACTCATTTCATTTCACCCTTTATTCATAGCTGGCAAACAGCGTGATGTACTCACGTCTGCTGCTGACTTTGCTGGAATCAATGTATTCGACCATTAAACCGATCCTTAACTGCGGTTTCTCGGAAACCAGTGACAGCGTCAGTCCGGCAACGAAACCCTTCTCCTTGTCAAAGATGTTGGGCATCATGTTATAGACGGCATCATCGAGAATGCCGACTGAAGGCATCATGTTTTCCCGGTCGATCCTGGCACTCAGGTCATCAATGACAGCCAGTGCCTTGATCTTGTACATGGCGACCCGGGGATTGTCAATGATGACATCATAGCGGTAGGTACCGTCTGAAAGCTTATTAACTACCAGTTCCGTATTGTAGTTCTGGGACTTATTTAACTTGTTTTCCTCTTCGAGAATGGCCTGATAGTATGTCATGTAGGCATCATATCTTTCCTTGTCCAGTTCCCTGGTAACATCTGAACCGCAGCCGCTCAGCAGCAGCAGTGCCAGAATTGCCGTTAATAGTTTCTTCATTTTTCCGCACCTGCCATCTTATACAGCATCATGAAGATGCCAATTTTCTTTCATACCGCTCTATTTTAGCATACAAAAATGATTTAAGCACTACTTAGCGCTTAACTGACCGCAAACAAAGCCATAGTAAAGGCCGCTTAATGCGGCCTGTTTCGAATCAGTTCTTGGTTGAAGCTTTGCGTTCGTAGATGTAGTTTAGCTTGTAATCCCTCTCCTTGACGGTTTCTCCGTTGAGCATCTTGGTCATGACGCGCATGGCCAGCGCTCCCAGGTCGTATGACGGGATGACAAAGGATGATATTCTCGGTCTTACCATGTCATTGATCCGTGAATCGAGGACACTGATGACATCCGTATCCTCTGGAACTCTGATGCCGTTTTCCCGGCAGGTGTTCAGGACGGCAACGGCCTGGGAATCTCTCATGCTGATGACCACATCGTGCTTGTGCCTGGAGAAGTATTCGTTGAGGAACTCGTAGGAGTTGTGATACTGCTCGGGAATCTCCACATAGCCGTCAAACTTCTTGCCATGTTCCTCATACGCCCGGCTGATGCCGCTGATGATCTGGCTGATCGTATCAGGGTTCTTCCGGTCTTCTACGATGATGATGTCATCAATGCCCTTGTCAAGATACTCATTTACCAGCTCATAGAGGGCCTGAGAGTAGTCAACATAGACATTGCAGCTGGAAAGATTGGTCGTCTTGTGTCCGATGTACACCATCGGGACCTGGAAAGAGTTAAGCACTTCACTCTCGCTGTTGGACAGTGACTCATTGTAGATGATGACACCGTCAGCCCGCGACTTGACGATATTGTCGATGATCTCCGACATTTCATTGATCGAAGAACTGGTCGTGTGCAGCGTGATGTTGTACTTGTAAATCTTTGCTACATCAAGTAAACCATTGATGATCTTACCAATGTACAGGAAACTGGAATCGGGAACCACCAGTGCAATGGTCGTGGTCTTTTTCAGAGCCAGACCCTGAGCAACGGCATTGGGCCGGTAGCCCAGCTTGACGATGGCAGCTTCGACCTTGTCCTTGGTCTCCTGCTTTACTAATCCTGAATCATTTATGACACGAGAAACCGTAGCAAGAGATACTCCCGCCTCATTGGCAACTGAATAAATAGTTACTTTCTTTTTCTCGCTGTTACTCATAAACAATTACTCTTCTTTGCTTTCTTCTTCCTTGGCTTCTTCCTTGGGCTGTAAGGCTTCCTTTACGGCTTCAACGGCCTTGTTGTAGGCTCCGGTAACCGCGTTGACAGCACCGACAACAGTCTCTCTGACCTTGGGATCATGAGTGAAATCATGATACTTTTCCGCAAAGGTATCAGCGGCGTTCTTGACGTTTTCGCCGACCTTATCGGTAGTAGTTCTGACAGTCTCGTTCTCTCTGGCCTTGTTGTAGGCGTTGGTGACGCCTTCCTTGACATTGTTGGCAACCTTTTCATAGGTTTCCTTGGCCTTGTTGAACACTTCGGCGGTCTTCGGATTGTCCTTGACATCCTTGAAGGTCTTGCTGACAGACTCTACAACATTGTTGACGGCCTTACCGAAATCATCCAGATAACCCTGAACCTTTTCCTTGCTGAGGTCAACATTTGACAGTTTGGACTTCAGGTCTTCAACGGTCTTGGCCAGCCCGTTCTTGACATCATTCAGAGCATCTTTCATTCTGCCTACGGCATCATTGAATTCTTCGTCTTCCAGTCCTTCGATGTCTTCATCGAGATTCTGATTTGCTTCTTCGAATTTCTTTTCGTCTTCCATTTAATTTTCCTCCTTTTTCTGTTCAACTATCGTAACTTCGTTATCTTTCTTGGTCAGATTTTCCAGGATCGAAGTTAACATGTTTCTGATGGTCTCGTATTCCTGTGCCCATTTCTTAATGGCCTTGCTGATCAGAGACGACAGGGTCACTCTGACGCTTTCCACGGACATGGACATGTTGTTGACCGCCTTGACAGTGGTATTGAACTCACCGAGATAGCCTTTCACCAGATCCAGTGACTGATTGGCGGAGCCAACGGTCGTATCAAGTGAGGAGACGATCTTGTTGATCTTAGCCAGCAGGACGATCAGGATGATCAGGGCAATAACGCCGAGTATCGGCAAAACCAGGCCGAATACCCTGCTGATCTTTTCAAAAATTTCCATAAAACATTACCTCATAACTATAGTAGCGCAAAATGTAAGCATTTTCAATAATGCTTATCGGATTTTTCAGTACATTTCAGCCACAAAAACGCTTAATTTCCCTTCTTATCGGAGATCAGCGGCTTGATGGCATTGTACAGCTTGCCGCCCTTGGTCGTGCCGTATACCTTTGCCAGAGCGTTATTGAGACCCTGCTTGGTCTTGTACTTGAGAATGTACTCGGTGCAGAGCTTGGCATCCTTCTCATCCTCAACGGCCTTGCTTACCTGAGTGAACATGTCCTTCTCGCGCTGCATGACATCCTGCTTGGTCAGGTCCGCGACCAGAGAGGTCCTGACATTGCGCTTCTGCCACCACTTAATGACGCTGGCAAAGCCATGGTCATTGCTGACGATGACGTATTCATCCTTCTTATCTTCACATATCAGATAGCCCAGATAACTTACCAGCTGGAAATCAAGGGCGTTCTTGCTGCCGACTTCCACCTTGAAGTAATTTATCTTAGCCTGCGATTCATTGATCTTCTTATGCAGAGAGAAGGTGATCTTGTCAGCGTTGACACTATAGAAGATGAAAACACGGTCGTTTTCCTTGAGGTTGCCGATTCCGTTCAGACCGTCAGACTTGACGTTTTCGAAATCAACGAGATATGCTGTCATGATTAATCACCACCTTTCCCGTTTATTTTATCACATAATTATCTTAGAATGAAATATAGTAACCGGGAGGTGCCCCATGCTCAACAACATCACCATTGAAGTCTGCTGCGGAACAGTGAATGACGTCAGAACCGCCATCAGGCAGCCGATTGACCGCATTGAACTCAATACAGCTCTGGAACTGGGCGGTTTAACCGTGAATACCGCTCTGCTGAAGGAAGCAAAGAAGATCACTCCACTGCCTGTCTGCTGCATGGTTCGCACCCGTACCGGCGGTTTCTGTTACAGCGATGACGATTTTCAGCTGATGCTTTGTCAGGCTGATGATCTGCTCAGGGCCGGGGCTGACGGCATCGTATTCGGTTTTCTCAATGAGGACTGTACCGTCAATAAAAAACAGACCGAGAAAATGGTCCGGCTGATCAAAAACTATCACCGGGAAGCCATCTTTCACAAGGCCTTTGACCTTACCGACATGCCTGAGGCCATCCGCGAACTAGTTGATCTTGGTGTCGACAGAGTTCTGACTTCCGGCGGCAACAATTATCCCCACATTCTTAACGGCGCTCCCTTATTAAGGAGGCTGGCCATCCGTTATGACGGGTTGATCCAGATATTACCCGGCGGCGGGGTAAGAGCCGATAATGTCGCCGAGCTGCTTCAGACCACCGGTCTGCGGCAGGTCCACTGCTCTGCTTCCCGGCGCATCCATGATCCAACCGATCCCAACACCTCATATCAGGCAGTCGATGAGGAAACGCTCATCAGCATTCTGACCGCCATTTCTCACATCCGCAATCGCTGAAGAATGCCTTCATGCCAGCAAAAAGGAAGCCGGATAACTGTTCCGACTTCCTTTATTGTGTTATTTAGTCCTTTCTGCCGAATGACAGAACGAAGCTTAAGGACAGACCAAGGATGGCAGCCAGGCCGATGTCGACCATGCCGACGATCAGCACGATTGAGGCGATGGAGATTTCCTTGGCGCCCCAGTTTACTTCCTTGAGCATCATGATGCCCTGGACGGCAATGGCGCCGAACAGGTAGACTTCCAGACCGCCGATGACAGCCAGCGGGATGCCGTAGATCACGCCGATCAGCGGCTTGAAGAAGGAGATGATCATTGCCATGATGCCGGCTACGACCATGACCTTGGTGGAGAAGACCTTGGTGATGGCCATGACGGAGATGTTCTCGCCATAGTTAGTGCCGGCCGGGCCGCCGACAAAGCCGGAGACCATGTCGCAGATGCCGTCACCGATCAGATCCTTGTCCAGCATATCCTTGATGCCGGTTTCCTCACCGGTAGCGTTCTTAATGATGGCGTCAAGCTGAATGGTATGAGCGGATGATTCCGGAATGGTGGCCAGAGCGATCGGGATGATGCTAAGGGCAGCGGTATTGGGAATCGGCAGGTTGAACAGCGGAACGGTCAGAGGTCCGAAGGTTGCCAGACCGGCAACGGCTTCTTCCGCGATCTCTCTGAACAGTCCGGTATCAATGCCGGTGAAATGGAAGCAGGCAGCAACAAGGCAGCCGGCAGCGGTACCAATCAGCAATGAGAGCTGACCGATGAAGCCCTTAAGATATCTGGTAGCCAGAACGATGCTGATCAGGGTTACGACGGCGACAGTGATGTATGACCAGTTCTGCGTCTTGATGCCGAAGTCGCTGACAGCGTTAGTAGCCAGTGATAAGCCGATGGCAGCTGCGACACTTCCAGTTACGACTGGAGGAAGGAATCTCTGCAGAATGTCATTCCCCAGTTTTCTGACCAGAAGGCCGGCAAAGATGGAAACAAAACCACTTAAGACGATACCGAACTGAGCCTTGCCGATTACTTCAACCGGTAAGACGATCGGCAGTTCATCAACAGTGCAGCCCAGCTCAGTGCAGGCCAGTCCCAGTACAGCGCTTAGATAAGCGAAGGAACTGCCGTAGTACATGGGAAGCTTTCCTTTGGTAAGAATGGTGAACACGACGGTTGCGATACCGCTGGCAAAGATCGTGGTGCTGACCGGGAATTTGGTGATCAGGGCAACGGTGATGGTTGCCGGAAACATGACGATGACCTGCTGGATGGCATATAGCAGCAGTTTGCCTAACGGCGGTGTCTGTTGCGGAAGATAGCTTTCAAATCTCTGTGAATCGTTTTTCTGTGTCATTTCTTATCCCTCCTTAAAGTTCGTATATGACAACACTGTTCACACCATCGGTTTCCTGAAGCTGTACGGCGACAACCTCATTCAATGATGTGGGAATGTTCTTCCCTACGTAATTGGCCTTGATCGGCAGTTCACTGTGGCCCCTATCGATCAGTTCTACCAGCTGAACCTTTTTCGGTCTGCCCAGAGCCATCAGGGCATCCAGAGCCGCCCTGGCGGTCCGTCCGGTGAAAATGACATCGTCGACCAGAACAACGGTCTTATCCTCTATTGAAAAAGGAACATGCGACTGACTGACTACCGGATCGGGATTAATCCTGCTCAGATCATCACGGTAGAGAGTGATATCCAAAACTCCGGTTTCAACCTTTACATGTTCGATTTTTTCAATGTTTGCGGCGATGCGTAAAGCCAGCGGGACTCCACGGGTCTTAATGCCTATCAGGCAGAGCTCTTGCGCTCCGTTATTCTTTTCCAGGATCTGATGGGCCAGCCTGATCAGCGTCCGGTTGATGTCTTCTTCATTCATGATCTGCGATTTCAGTTTCATAATGCTCTCCCTGAAAAAAATCCTGTCGCACCGACAGGATTTGCTCGCAAAAAACCATAACTGCGCAAACTTGCCGGCGTCTCTGCACCGTCTTAAAGTTCATTGGTATTATATTAACACATATCGGCGGTAATGCAAGAAGTTTGTATAAAAGTGCGTTGATTGAATTTTTCGTTGAAGCGCTCTATCACACAAGATGCCCGAGATACTGCTTTAGTGTATAATAGAATAAATTGGAAGGGATAAAGGCAAGCGACATGGGTGAAGTTAAACTGCTGGCCATTGACATGGACGGAACACTGTTAAGAGATGACAAAAGCATCAGCGATACTGACCTGACCGCGGTTCAGCGAGCTGCCAACAGCGGTATTGAGGTCGTAATCGCTTCCGGCCGGCCGCTGGTCGTGCTTCCACAACAGGTATTGGATCTCGGCCTTAATTATGCAATCATCTCCAACGGTGCCCGGGTAATCGACCTGCGCACCCGCCAGATCATCTTTCATCAGTCAATGAACAAGGAAATGGCTAAGAGCTTTCTGGAAGCTCTGGAAGGCATGGATGTCTGGATCGGCTTTGAAAGCGGTGATGACTTTTACTACAGCGGCCGCAACATCAACGACATCGCCATCCGTTTTCCGATGGTCCGCAATCCCCGAGGACGCTATGTCCGCAACCTCTATGATCTTCTCGACCGTGAGGATTTCTCCCTGGAAAAGATCGCCATCAGGACCTTGGAGGAAAATGAACCGAAGGTACTGCAGCTGCAGGGCGAATTCATCGGCCTCAATGTCATGGATACCGCTGGGGGAGCTTTGGAGGTCAATGACCGGATGTCATCCAAAGGCGCAGCTTTGAAGTGGCTCTGCCACCGTCTGGACATCAGCCGGGAAAACGTCGCCGCCATTGGCGACTCCGATAATGACCTTACTATGCTCTCCTTTGCCCGCCATTCATTTGCGATGGCCAATGCCAGCGACTTTGTCAGGCAGATCTGTGAACATACAGTCGCCTCAAATAATGAAAATGGAGTCGCTGAAGCTATCGACAGAATACTTGACTAAATAATGTTCTCAATTGAAAAGGGAGACCGATCAGTTAAACTGTTCATCTCCCTTTTGTTGTGTCGTTAATGTACCTACCTATTTACCAAGGTGTTCAGTATGGGTGTTGAAATACTTCTGATCCGGTAATACCAGATCCTTGAACAGCGGCACTTCAACCCCGAGATATTCTGCCAGTCGGTAAGAAAGAAGCTGTACAAAGGGAGCGAATTCCAGAGAAAGGAAATTTTCTGTGACAAAATTCAATTCAAAATCGCTATCATCGATGACATTCTTTCCAACAATATAGGCAGTACCTACTTCATTCTTAACATATCTGGCAATTCCCTGAGCCAGCGGCTGATCGGAAACACCGTCAGATAAAACAATGACTCTTGTTTTATCCGTCATGCCCATGTTAGGACCATGCAGTCCGTCATCCATCTCATAGCCGACAGCGCCAAACTTCTTGACAACTTCCAGCATCTTCAGAGCACCCTCAAGGGCAATACCGTAAAGACTCTTGGGTCCAAACAGCATGAAATTATCACCGCTTGACAGGTTTTCCAGATGAGCAGCCAGCCACTTGTCTGATGCCTCAATAACCTTGGGGACATTGTCGCACATCCTGTAGGCCTCATCAATATAGGCATCATATTCCTGCTGGCTGAGATGACCGTTAGCCAGACCAAGTTCCAGACCCATCAGCATTTCTGTTAAAACGGTAGCGCAGAAACCAATGGTTCTCTGACCGTATTCCTCAAAGCCTGCTCCCATGTTGACAAACAGTTCCGCTTCACTGGCCACCTTGGTATCCGGAGCCTCACTTACTGCCAAAGTTACGCAGCCATGCTCTCTGGCCCGGATGACACCGGCCTGAGTCAGGGCTGATGAACCGGTTTGGGAAATGAATACATATAAAGCATTCGGATTATAGGCTACCTTATTGATGAACAGATTAGGCATCATGGCATTGGTACAGATACCACTGAATCTTTCAACTGTCTGAAAGGCAGCTGTTGTCGAAGTAAAACTCGAACCGGAACCAACGATGACGATTTCATTAAATCGGCCGGTATCCTTGCAATAATATTCTAAAAGTTGTTTGAATGTTTCCTTGCGGTTATCAATAATGCTTCTGCTAACCTTATCTTCTCTTAAAATGCACGATAACATTTACTTACCTCTTTTCTGATGCCAGCATCAGCAGTTCAGCAATGCTTGCGGCATCCAGTTTTCTGAACTTGCCCTTGGTGGGAGAATTCCAGCAGCATCTTTCTGCCAGCATTCTGGCCTTTTCCCCGTCAAGTTCCAGTGAACTCAGGTCGGTTTTCAGACCGATCTTCTTCTCAAAATCTTCCATTGCGTCAGCAACCTTCAGACAGGCAGCATCATCATCGTAGCCAGCCAGGTCAATATCGAAGACACGGCGTCCAAACTGCCTGATGCGTTCAGGATTGCTCTTATAGACATATCTTATCCAGGAAGGATACAGCATTGCCAGGCCTTCACCATGAGCAATGTCATATTCACCGGACAGTTCATGTTCAATCTTATGGCAGGCCCAGTCACCATCCCGACCGGTTGACATCAGGTTATTCTGTGCCAGCGTTGCTGCCCACATGACTTCAGCGCGGTAATCGTAATTATCCGGCTGCTGTTGGATAAGCGGAGTGAAGGTAACGATAGTCTTCATGAGCGCTTCACACAGCCTGTCGGTTACATCAGTATGTTCTACCTGAGTAAAGTATCTTTCCATGACATGGGAGAGGGCGTCAAAGCTGCCGCAGGCGGTCTGATAACGGGAAACGGTATAGGTCAGTTCCGGGTTGAGAATCGAGAACTTCGGGATGATGACCTGATTGTCAAAGTCTCTCTTCAGCTTTTCATCAGCCTTGGTTACGACATTACTGCAGCTCATTTCTGATCCGGCCCCGACAACGGTCAGAACCGTTCCTATGGGCAGAGCCTTCAAAGGCTTGGTTTTGCGCAGATAGAAATCCCAGACGTCGCCATCATAAGGGACGCCTACCGAGATGGCCTTGCCGGTGTCGATTACACTGCCGCCGCCTACTGCCAACACGAAGTCCAGATCGTTCTTTCGGCAAAGATCGATTCCCTTATAGACGAGATCCATCTCCGGATTGCCTTTTACTCCGGACAGTTCCACAAATTCAATTCCTTCAGCCTTCAGAGCATCGCAGATCTGGTCGTAGAGTCCGCTTGCCTTGATGCTGTTACGCCCGTATACCATCAGGACACGGCTGGAATACTCTTTTACGAGTTTGCCTACCTGCTTCTGCTCATCTTTACCAAAGATGATCTTACAGGGATTCTGGAAAGTAAAATTCAACATAAGTGACCTCCTGTAAAAAATGGCGGATATCAGTATCCTGATACCCGCCATAATTATGCATTTTTAGCAGATTCCTAATACTGATAAGAGTGTACCGACAACAAAGAGGATAAGGATCAGCACCATCGGTGATACCTTCTTCTTGGTCAGCAGCCAGTAGCAGAACAGGGTTATGCTTAACGGTAACAGACCCGGCAGGATGCTGTCGAGAACTCCCTGAACAGCCGTGGAATCAGCATCAACGACATTGATCTGTAAAGTAGTTGACAGAGCGACATAAGTAGCTGTCAGACCGCCGATAACGACCAGACCAACAGTTGTCAGGCCTTCAACAAGTCTGTTCATGGCGGCGCCGTTAAGAACAGAGATGGAATCAACGCCTAATTCATAGCCCCGCTTCATTAAGAACCAGGAAATGCCGACAGAGATCGGAACCCAGGTGATCATGTACAGAATCGGTCCGAAGACATTGCCCTGATATGCCAGAGTCATGGCGATGGACATCAGGATGACTTCGATCAGTGAGTTCATGACGGAGTCACCGATACCGGCTAAGGGACCCATCATTGATGACTTGACAGAAGAGATGGCTTCAGAAGGAATTTCCTTACCGGCAGCCTTTTCTTCTTCCATGGCATTGACGATACCCAGGATGGCACAGCCAACAGTCGGCTGAGTGTTGAAAAATTCCATGTGAGCAGTCAGTCTGTCCGCGAAGGCCTTATCATCATTAGGATAAAGCTTTCTTAAGGTCGGAGCCATTGCCAGTGCCCAGTCAATGTTCTGCATTCTTTCCCAGTTGTTTGAACAGCAGTCAAACATAATCCAGGTGAACCATGATTTTCTGAGATCAGCATCAGTTAACTTGTAATTTCTTTCTGACATTGTTCGTTCCTCCTATTCCAGACTTTCCAGTGAATCTACTGGAGTATTCTGGCTTCTGACACTGTCAAGAACGACAGCAAGACCAATGGCCAGAATTGTTAACGGGACGGATCCGATTCCCAAGACGGCAAAGGCAACAAAGCCGAACAGGAAGAAGCACCAGTGTGAAGGCTTGGTAACCATGACCTTCAGCAGCAATGCCATACCAACGGCCGGCAGGATTCCGCCGACAACGCCCATGGCATTGGTAACTACTTCAGGCATCCAGGCCTCAATGGCTGCTGAATACTGAGCGCCGTAGTAAATGACCGGGAAGGTCGTGGCGAAACGGATGATATTGAAGATAACAGCCGGAATGATGATGCCGTAGAGCCACATCTTCTTTGTGTTGCCTTCAGCTGCATACCTGTCACACCAATGGCAGACGAATACGCATACGGCATTCTGTGCAGTAAACAGCAAAGCACCGAAAATGCCGATCGGAATGGACAGGGCCAGAGCCATGGCAGTATCACTGCCGCCGGCCATAGCCAGAGCCGTAGCTGTGTAACCGGCCATGGTGACATCGGATGACATGACGTTGCCAACTGCCTGGGAGTTCATATAAACGGCATTAAGGGTAGCACCGATCATCATACCGGTTTTGACATCACCGAGAATGAGACCAACGATGGTACCGGCAATTAACGGTCTGCCGATTCCAAAGTAACCGCCGATGTCGCCCAGTAACGGGAACATCAGGTTGGACAGCACGCTGAACACGGTAATCAGTACAGCCTGCATTAATGTAATCTCCATAGTGTTCTCTCCTTTCCTTAACTATTTTGTTACATTTTCTCTAGTACACTGCCAACGCTGACCTTTGGTTCGCTTGGCAGTAATTGGATATTCATCTCTACCTCTTTAGCATTAAGATAACGGGCAGCATCTACTTCTAACGGTGAGAAATAGGTGTTCTTAGCCATCTGGACGGTTCCTTCCTTATTAGCGGTCGGACCAATGACCATGGATCTGATATCCAGACCCTGCCTCACCAGTTCAGCCGCTGTGGCAATGGTTTTAAAGATGACCAACGTTCTGGCATTGGCCTGCGCCGCATCTTTTTCCAGCAAATTAATTGCCCGATCGGTGCCACAGATAACTAAATCAACATGCGGAGGTTTGGCGATTTTCAGGATCTGAACGGTCAATGGCTCATTGACAACCTTATCGTCAATGACAATGATCCGGTTAACCTGATACTCTCTGATCCAGGAAGTCTGAACCTGTCCGTGGATCAGCCGGTCATCAACTCTGTATAAGACGACCATAAGCATTCTCCTTTCTGCCATGACGTGGCATAATGTTGTATCGCAACACTAAATGTAGCATTAATATCAACATCGCAATTTGCGATACAACCTTTTTTCAATTAGATAATAACATATATTTCTTTGATTGCAACATATAAATGTTGCGATACAACATTTTTCGTAAAGATTTTCACCAAAAAGTTGTAATCCAACACCAAATTAGTCATAATAATATTGCGTATTGGAGATTAACCATGAAATTAGAAAGAAAAGACTACATCCTTGATACATTGAGAAAAGACAAGAAGATCAAGGCTCAGGACATCGTACAACGCTTTAATGTAACGATGGAGACTGTCAGACGCGATCTGGAGGAACTCGAAGAACAGGGCCTGTTACGCCGGGTTTACGGAGGCGCCATAGAAGGCAGGGTATACGAACCTGAGCAGTCATTTGACAGCCGTGCCGTCACCAGACTGGCGGAAAAGCAGGCGATCGCCCGCAAGACGGTGGAAATGATCGAAGACGAGGAAGCAGTTTTCATTGACGGCGGTACCACTGCTCTGGAAGTTGCCAAGCAGCTGGCTGCCAGCGGTAAGAAGGTCGTTGCGGTTACCAATGCTCTTGCCGTTGCCCAAGCTCTTTTGAGCAGTGAAAACATCAAGGTAATCATCCTCGGCGGACTACTTAAAAGGGACGACGGAACGGTCACCAACATGCTCAACAGTTATGATATCGGCGTTTTCAACTTTCAGAAGACCATCATGGGCGCAGCTTCCATCTCTCCCTCGCAAGGTGTCACCGATTACTCTCTCGATGTCACCATACTGAAGAAGTACATCATCGATCAGTCAGATAAGGTCATTTTTGTGGCTGATCATTCCAAATTCAACCGGAGAGTACGCTACACCGTGGCTTCCTATCGGGACATCGATGTTCTGGTTACCGACAGTAAGACTCCGGAAGACGATATCCGCAGTTGTCAGGCTGACGGCATTGAAGTCATAATTGCCGACTAAGATTCTCAATTTCCCACATAAAAACGGACTGGGCTCATGAACTTAACCAGTCCGTTTTCATTTTGAATTTGCTTAACCAGCCTTAACCTATGACTTTCAGCCCACCGTACTTCCTGACCTTCAGTACATGGCAACTACCCGGTCCAAAGACCTTTTCAATCTTTTCCTTATATTCGGGTACAAAGCCGTCCTTGACAAAGGCCTGAATGCTGCCGGCAAACCCGCCGCCATGCACTCTGACCACCCCATTGTCACCTAAGGCCAGCTCACTGGCCAATAAGCCCAGGGAAACGGACTGGTTATTGTAGTCCTTGCAGGCAAAGACATTCTGCAGATACTTGTAGGAAGAATCACCGGAGGCCTTGACCAGTTTCAGGAAACCGGCAAAGTCGCCGCTTTCCAGCGCCTCTACCTGCTGATCGACCCGTTTGTTTTCCTGAATGACATGCACGCTTCTGAGCACCGCGCGGTCGCCGCATTTCTCTCTGATCTCGTCAATGTGCTCAATAACTTCATCATAAGTCATTTCGCTGACGTAAGTGTGACCAAGTACGGCTGCAACTTTCTTCATCTCTTCCGGAATGGCGGCATATTCATCGGTCAGAGAGGCATGGGAGCCCTTAGTATCAACAATGCACAGCGAATAGCCGAAACGGGAGAAATCGACATCAACGCGGTGAACCAACGGATTATCATTATCCTTGAAGTCAATGTTGATCAGATTGCCCAGGGAACAGGCCATCTGGTCCATCAGTCCGCAGGGCTTGCCGAAATAGACATTCTCGGCAAACTGGGAGACCTTGGCGATCTCCACGCCGTCGATCTTACCGTCATTGTAGAGATAACTGATGATGTTGCCGATCATGACTTCAAAGGCAGCGGAAGAACTCATTCCCGAGCCGACCAGTACTTCCGAGGTCATGAAGCCGCGGAAGCCGCCGGTCTGATAACCCAGGGTAGCCAGTCTCTTGACGACGCCCTTGACCAGTGAGCGGGTGGTATGCTCTTCCTTCTTGGCATAGGCGAGATCATTCAGGCTGATCTTGACGCTGCGGTCATCAGAAACAAAGTCGATGTCCTCCGCCTTGCGTATGAAGGCGATGATGTCCAGGTTAATGCCACAGGCTACGACCTTGCCGTGCTGGTGGTCGGTATGGTTACCGCCAACCTCGCTGCGGCCCGGTACGGACAACACCATTACCTCACCCGGTCCATAGAGTTCCTCAAAGCGATCCAGAGCCTTGAGATAACGCTGTTTCTGTCTGTCCAGCCAGCTGGGATCCAGATAGATGTCCAGCAATTGATCCTTCAGTTCATCATTTTCCAGTCTTCTTCTTAATTCCTTACTGTCCATAGTTTGCCTCGATTCCTACAATGACTCTTAGTGAGCCGTTTTCATAATATTTCACCTTATAGGTGTCATTAACTCCAATGAACGGAGTAACTGACAGGTCGACATTGATATCCAGCTGGTAGCGGTTATAGTTCTGGTCAGTGATGAAGTAGCAGGTGTTGCCGTTGACAACCGTCTGATTGATCGTGACGATGGTCATCAGATCCTCATGATACTCATCAATGACCGGATCATTGTGATAGGTCTTCAGGTATTCATTAGCCGCATTGACGATGCCCAGTGAGCTGTCAGTTACGGTAACCTTCTGATAGTTGGAGACATCGATGAAACCGTACATCTTGACCAGACCGGCGCTGTCTTTCAAAGAGACCAGATAGGTTGGCCGGCCAGACAGTTTGATCAATAGCGGGAAGGTGGAGATGTAGTTTTTTTCCTGAACGGCACCAACGGCGCTGTCCATGGCGCTGAATTCCTCAGCACCGGGGATCTCGAAGTAGTCAGCCTGATGGGTACGCAGATTGACCAGTACGAAGCCAATGTTACTTTCATCGCTGGAAACGGAAGTGATGCCGGTGTACATGAAGACATCATCGTCAGCAGTGATGTAGGTATAGCCGTCCGTTGTCTGTACGACGTTTTTCTGAGCGAACAGGGAATTGAAGTAGCCGTTCTGATACAGACCCCAGGAATCGATCTCGCTGATGACCAGTGAGGCGTCATAGACATTATCGATCCACTGCGGTACTTCCGAGACCTGATACTTATGACAATCACCAGTCATGGCATTGACGGCGATGATGCCGGAAACCTGCGGACGCAGGTTGACCCAGGTATAGCTGATGGTCTGAATGATCCAGTAGGGAACACCATTCTCATCGACCTCAAAGGAAGTCTCACCAAGATTTTCGAACGGATAGTGGAAGCGGACATGACGGTGCAGGTCATGGAACATGTAGGCGCTGGGCAGATAGCGCAGTCCCTCTTGAGTTCTTACCAGCCGGGCGTCACCGGTTGTGCAGTCGACGATGACATATCCGGCGGTACCCTTCAGGTTACCCAGATACTTGAAGAATCCATTATGCTCTAAGGGAGTAACCCGGACAATTTCATTGCGGTAGTTGATCAGTGAATATTCATCACTGACGGAAAACTGCGATACCAGATCAGCAGCCTGACCTACCACCCGGTCACCAACCTTCTGTGAGGAAGCCTTGTCCAGTAACGGCAGATTATTGAAGTCAACCTCATTGAAGCTGCTTTCAAAATCCGCGGTAGTAATGGTGATGCGGTTGGTATAATGTTTGGCATTGATCACCGGTGAAAACAGCAGCGAGCCAAGCAGGTAGACGGCAACGCAGCCAACGACCAGATAGACCGGCCATAAAGCCTTTCCCTTCTTGAAACCGCCCTTCAGGGAGAAAACCTGGGTTATCACAAACAGCGGTACGAAGAATACCGGCAGGAAGAATGCCCAGAAGGCAATCGAAGTCGGATTGATCGGCGGCAGCATGATGAAGTAGCCGACCAGTACGATCAGTATCCAGATTACAAGGGCCCAGCCCTTGAGTTTCTTTATCATTTCAAAACCTCTTTTCTTTTCATATCATTTCTATTATAAACCATAGAAAAAGCCGCTGGCAATCAGCGGCTAACAATCATAGACATGATCGATCTGCTTCAGTTCATTGAAGGTATCGATCTCGACAATGTCATCCTCATGGCATTCCCGGATGTGAACATTGTAGTTCTTGCGGCGGTAGACCAGCGGTACCTGTTCCCAGTACTTTTCCTTTCCGCCCGGAGACTCATAGACTTCCGGAATGTCAGTGGCCAGTTTCAGGCCGTCTTCAGCACTGAAGAAGGAAATGCCGTACATGTGATAACAGTCAATGCCGCCGACCTTTTCCTCGGTGATGATGCCCTTCTTGTTTACCTCAAAGCACCAGTCATCAGTGCGGTGAACATACTTGCCCAAGAAGTTTGAGTGATACTCATACTTTCTGATCAGGCTGTCGTTATAGAGGACCAGATCGCTCTCCATGACGTAGGCGCTCTGGAAGAAATCCTTGGCGACCAGGGCGGAGGAGATGTTGTTGGTCTCATTATAGAGGTCATTAGTGAGGAAGATGATGTTGGGATACTTCTTCTTGAGGATCTCAAACTGCTCTCCCAGATAACCGATGACGACGATGATCTCCTGGATCTCCGCCTTGACGCAGGCATCCAGCAGGGTCTCGATCATCGGCTTGCCATGGACCTTGATCATCGGCTTGGGGGTATTGAGAGTCAGCGGTACCATTCGGGAGCCGAAACCGGCTGCCAGCATGATCGCCCGTCTGACCCGGTAGGGCTCCAGAGCCTTCAGACCGGCCATGGTCAGGATCAGTGAAGAATCGTACTTGACATAATCCAAATCATCCAGTTCACCGATCGTCTTGTTGATGGTGGACAGGGAAAGCTTCAGATCCTGGGACAGCTGACGCTGGGAGACCTTTTCCTGGGGGTTCTTCTCCAGGTAGGTCAGTATTTCAAACTGATTATAAGTTAAGCTCATGTTCTTTCTTCCTCCTGGCATCCTTTCTCTTGATCAGGTAGACAGCGCTCTTCACCAGCAGGTTGACTACCAGGATGAGCAGGGAGATGATGGCGGTTTCCTCCATCATCAGGGAGTTTTCATAGCGGTTGATGAGCAGGGACAGCGGCATGGTCGAACTGTTGTACAGGAAGGCCACGGCACTGATGGTCATCATCGAGTTGACGAAGATGTAGCTGAACATCTCCAATATCGTTCCCCGGGTGACCGGGATAAGAACCTTCCAGGTGATCTTGGCGGTGTTGATGTCATAGGTAGCACCGAGGTCTTCATAGGTCTTGTTTACCTTATTGAGGGCGTTATAGGCCAATAAATAAGGTGAAGAAGTGAAGTGGACGATGTTACAGATGACAATGATCACATAGGTGTTGAACACCGGCGTCTTGCGGAAGGCGATGATGTAGGACAGACCCAGAACGATGCCGGGAATGGACATTGAAACGATGGAGAGAATGTGGATCAGCTTGCGCAGGTTGTTGTTGCTGCGGGTGACCATGACGGCACTGGCATAGGCGATGGCGGTACCCAGAACGGAAGTAGCCACCGAGATGATCAGGGAATTGAAGAAATACTTGCTCAGATCATTGCGGGCCAGATAGCCGAAGTGGTCCAGGGACAGTGACATGTCCGAGGGGAACTTGTGGACAAAGGACAGGTAGACGAAGGAACCCAGAATGGCAACCATCAGCACGATGACCGAATAGGACACTGCCGCGCAGATGACGTCTCTGACCTTGTTGGGCTGAACGACATAGGGATTGACGACGTTGTCGTTGACCTCATGATCCTTGCGGAAGGCATCCATCAAGAAGGAAATGGTAGCCGGGATCAGTAGGAACAGACCGATGATCGTTCCCTTGGAGAAGTCCAGCAAGCCGATGACCTGCTTGTAGAGGTAGACCGGCAGGGTGATGTAGTTGCCCCCGATGGTTAATGGTACGCCATAGTCGGTAAAGATCAGGGTAAATACCGCAAACAGGGAGGGGAAGAAGGACTTGCGCATGTAAGGGAAAGTGATCTTCCGGAAGGTTTCCCAGCGGTTCAGACCCAGAACGCGGGCGTTTTCATACAGGGAGTTGTCAATGTACTTGAAGGCATCATTGAACATCAGAAAGGCGGTCGGGAAGGAATACATGATGCTTCCCATCACGATTCCCTTGAAGCCGAAGATGTTCAGGTTGGCGATCAGGCCATTGGTACCAAACAGGTTGATGAAGCCAATGCCGTGGGAAATGGACGGGATCAGCATTGGCAGCGTGAACAGCATGGTCAGAAATTCCCGGTGTCTGATCTTGGTCCGGTTGATCGTAAAGGCGATCACATAGGCAATGGACAGGGCAATGACCGTTGAAAAGGAGGTTACCGAAAGCGAGTTAAGCAGCGCTTTCTTGAACTGTTCCGACTGCAGCAGCGGGGCCAGTGAGCCGGGCTCGATGGCAGTGATCAGGCTGAAAAAGGGAACCAGGACGGTAACCGTAAAGAAGACGGTCAGAAGAATGCCCAATGCGCGGTTCTTCTTATACATGCGGCACGACGCTTTCTAACGACTCCATCTTGTCGAGAATGTGTCCGTTGACGAATTCCCGGACAAAGTCATTGGCCGGATTGACGAAGATGTTGGTCGGGGTATCCAGCTGCTGGATGACGCCCTCATCAATGATCATGATCCGATCGGAAAGCAGATAGGCTTCCTCAACGTCATGGGTAACATAGCACATGGTGGTGTGAGTGCGCTTCTGCAGAGCCTTCAGTTCCTTCTGCAGAGTCAGACGGATGTTGGCATCAAGGGCGCTCATCGGTTCGTCGAACAGGATGATGTCCGGCTGCAGGGCCAAGGTACGGATGATGGCGACACGCTGTCTCTGGCCGCCGGAAAGCTGAGCGGGATACTTCTTCTGCTCATCAGTCAGCTTGACCATTTCCAGAAGTTCCAGAGCCTGCTTGACGGATTCTTCCTTGCTGATCTTGCGCTTGTTGCGCAGCGGGTAGGCGACGTTTTCCAGAACGTTCATGTTCTCAAAGAGGGAATAGTTCTGGAAGACGATGCCCATGTTGCGCTTGGAAGGATGCAGATCGGTAATGTCCTGGCCTTCCAGGTACATCCGGCCACTGTCAGCGGTTTCCAGACCGATCATCATTCTTAACAGCGTGGTCTTGCCGCAGCCGGAAGGACCGATGATGGACATCAGTTCCCCCTTGTTGACGGTAAAGGATACGTCATTAAGGATAAGTTTCTTATTGAAATGCTTGGTTATGTTCCTGGCTTCAAAGAATTCACTCATGATAAGTCCCACTTTCCTAACAGTTCGCTCTTGCGGCTGATGCTGTCAAGACCATTCATGTCAGCATCCTGGTTGATGTGCGGGTAGTTGGGAATTTTGGTGGTTTCGTTCTTCATGATGTTGCCCGGGCAGAACTGCTCACAGTCGATCAGGTGGGCATCAGTAATGAACCACTGGAAGACTTCGGCAACGTGTTCCTTGTTTTCTCTGCCGGAGATGATGGCAGCACCGGTCTGGTTGTAGGGATCGCCGCTTTCCAGTTCAATGACTGCATAGTCAGCACCGTCATTGATCTCAGCGACGCCCTGGAAGACCATGCCCATGGCCAGAACGATCTCGCCCTGCTTTAATAAGCTGATCGGGCCGCTTCCTGAGGAAGTGAACTGTTTGGCATTGCCGGCTAAGGCCTTGAAGTATTCCAGAGCCTTGTCTTCGCCAACCATGTTGACAACATTCAGATAGTAGGCATAGCCGGTACCGGAAGTAGTCGGGTCAGGCATGGCCAGTAAGCCCTGATATCTGCTGTCCAGCAGATCTTCATAAGTCTTGGGGTATTCCCAGTTGTGCTCGCGGAAGTATGCTGCGTTTAAGGTAATGCCGCAGTACTGCTTTACCCACATGACATACTTGTGATGAGCGGGATTGACGCCTTCAACAAAGGCGGATGTATCAAAGGAAGAAAGATCAGCGAAGTTGTCCTTCAGATTCTCCATGTGGGCAGCTTCCAGGTCAACGATGATGTCGGCTTCAATGCCGGTACCTTCGGTCTTGATTTTCGCGGCCAGATTGCCGGTTCCGACCTGTTCGATGACGATGTCGAGATCCGGGAACTTTTCGGAAATGGCAGCCTTCATGGCCTGAATGCGCTCTTCTTCCTGACAGGTATAGATGACGATTTTATCGGATTTTGATGAACTGCAGCCGGCAAAGCTGAGGGTCATCAGTACGGTTAATAATGCGATAAGAAGTTTTTTCATAACGATCTCCTTTTTCATAACAAGTACATACTACGCCTCCATACCCTCTTAGTCAACAGAATTTGTTCTGTTTTACAAAATAAAAGTGCGAAAATAGAACATATTCGCACTCTCATATATTAGTTTTGTTTTATTTTGATTAGATTTTGCCCAAAAGTTTGAACATATTCTTCTTGTAGACCTCAACGCCGGGCTGATTGAACGGGTTGACATCCAGTAACAGAACGGTCATGGCACAGGCCTTGAAGAAGAAGTAGATCATGTAGCCGTAGCTGAATTCACTGTTATCGGGCAGGTGAATGATGATGTTGTCATTGCCGCCGGTGTTGAAGTGAGCATCTACGGTACCCTGGAAGGCCATCTTGTTGACCCAGTCAATGCTCTTACCGGCCAGGTAGTTCATGTTATCCAGATTATCCTCATCAGCCGGGAAGATCAGATCTTCCATCGGCTTATCGATCATCAGGGTCGTTTCAAAGAAGTTCTTGGTACCTTCCTGAATGAACTGGCCCATCGAGTGCAGGTCGGTGGTAAAGGTTACGGAAGCCGGCAGTACGCCCTTTCCTTCCTTGCCTTCGGATTCGCCATAAAGCTGTTTCCACCACTCAGCGGTCATCGTCAGTGAGGGTTCATAGCTGACAAAGAACTCGACGGTGTTGCCCTGTTTTTCCTCAATGCGTCTTAACACGGCATACTGATAGGCAGCGTTCTTGTTCAGATCATCGCTCAGGAAATCCTCCCGGGCCTTGGCACTGCCGGCCATCAGCTTATCGATGTCCAAACCGGCTGCCGCGATCGGCAATAAGCCAACAGCGGTAAAGACAGAATAGCGGCCGCCGATGTCATCGGGAATGACAAAGGTACGGTAGCCCTTCTTATCCGCCAGATTCTTCAGCGTGCCCCGGGCCTTGTCGGTAGTGGCGATGATGCGCCGGGCAGCCTCTTGCTTTCCATATTTTTCCTCAAGATACTGCTCATACAGTCTGAAGGCAACGGCCGTTTCGGTGGTCGTGCCGGACTTGGAGATGACATTGACGTAGACGCTCTTGCCTTCGATGTGCTTCAGGGTCTGGGCCAGATAGGTTGAGGAGACGGTATTGCCGGAGAAGATGATCTCCAGCTTGTCATCGGGATACAAGCCCTTCATCATCTCAATGGCGCTGCGGGCACCCAGATAGGAGCCACCGATACCGCAGACGATCAGGACATCCGCTCTTTCCCGGATCTCCTTAGCGGTTTCCTTGATTCTGGCAAATTCTTCCTTGTCATAGTTCAGCGGCCAGTCCAGCCAGCCGACGAAGTCGCTGCCCAGGCAGTTTTTGTCCAGCAGCTGCTGATGGATCTCGCTGACGCGCTTCTGATAGGCGCTGAGATCTTCCTTCAGAGAAGTATTGGTGTAATCTAATTTAATCATTTATTCTCCTTTTTCGCCTGACTGATCCAGACAGGCAGTTTTTCCTTAAGTGAATCAAAGCCGATGGTATTGATGGCGCTGATGTCCCTTTTGGTGGGAATGGCGCCTTTGCGGTTAGACTGAATGGCCTTCAGGGAAAGCCGCAGCTGACCGTTGGCGTCAATGTCGATGATCTTGACGACCAGTTTCTCCCCCTTGTTGAAGAAGCGGCTGACGTCTCTGATGTAGAATTCCGAGATCTCGGAGATGTGTATCAGCCCGCTGGCCCCGTCATCAGTTCTGACAAAGGCCCCATACGGCTTGACACCGGTCACCGTTACCGGGATCAGCTGTCCAATCTTATGCATTTTACCACCATTACTATTATAACAAAAATCGCCACCTCATTCACATAAACTGAGTGTCTCATTAATGTTTTAACCGATGATTTATGCTATTATAGGTAAGGTGATTCAATGTACACGTTATACGCAGCCGGTCTGGCGGCGCTGGCCGCCCAGATCCTGAAACCATTCTGTCACAGGCTTATCAATCACGAGTGGAAGTGGAAACTGTTTTTCGCTACCGGCGGCATGCCCTCTTCCCATTCCGCGGCCGTAGCCGCTCTGGCTCTGGCCACCGGACTGAAGGACGGCTTTGATTCCACCGGGTTTGCCATCGTGCTTGTCTTCGGACTGATCGTCTGTTATGACGCCGCCAATGTGCGCTATTATGCCGGGCAGAACATTGAACTTACCGAGAAGATCGTCAACGATCTCAGGGAACTGGCCCTGTTAAGCGTTGATGATCCGGTATATGAGAAGAAAATGAAAGAGGTACTGGGCCACACTTATGTCGAAGTATTCTTCGGACTGATCCTGGGGCTGACGGTAAGCGGCTTACTGTACCTGATCATGCATTAAGGGGTTGATTTATCATGGATGCTGAAACCAAGATCATCAAGATCATCGAACACATCAGACCGTACATCCTTGCCGATGGCGGCGATCTGGAATACATCTCCTATAAGGATGGCATTGTTACCATCGCGCTTTCCGGCGCCTGCATCGGCTGCTCGCTGATCGGTACCACCCTCAACGACGGCATCAAGTCCTGGATCATGTCCGAAGTGCCGGAAGTTCAGGATGTCGTTCTCCAGGAAGGAACCGTCGAGTTGGAAGGCTACGATTTCTACTAAGGGTTGCCTGTCGATGTTCGGCTATCTGACGACCAATTACACTGAACTGTCCAAGCCGGATAATCAGCGCTACCGCAGCTGGTACTGCGGACTGTGCAACCGGCTTTTTGCCGGCTACGGCAATACCGGCCGAAAGACGCTGACTTACGACTTTACCTTTATTACCATCCTGCTCTCCAGCGTTTACCCGCAGGACAACACCGTCATAACAGAGCGCTGTCCTCTGCATCCGCTGAAAAAGCACGAAGCAATTTATAACGCCTTCAGCGAATACTGTGCGGACATGAACATCTATCTGAGCTACTATAAGTTCCTCGATGATGTTGCTGATGACAACAGCACTTCGGCCCGCAAAAACGCTGACAGACTGCAGGACTGGGTACGGACGATTGAGGAAAAGTACCCGCAGAAATGCGAAGTGATAAAACAGCAGCTGCACCAGATCTCCCTGATCGAAAAGGACAACATCCTCAATCCTGATCTGGGAGCCAGCCACTTCGGACGGCTGATGGGTGAACTGCTCAAGGTCAACGAAAACGAAGATCTGGAGCGTCTGGGCTTCCATCTGGGCCGGTTCATCTATCTGCTGGATGCGGTCATCGACCTGAAGGATGATCTGAAGAAAGGCCGCTACAATCCGCTTACCGCCTTCGAAAGCGTCAGCTTTGAGGATATGCTCATGATGGTAATGGAGGATGTCGATGCCGCCTACCGCAAGCTGAACATCAACGAAACAATATTGGAAAACATCATTTACTCCGGCATCTGGAGTAAGTACGACCTGCATAAGCGAAAGGAGAAACGTCATGAGAGATCCCTATGAAGTGCTGGGGGTCAGCCGCAGCGCCTCCGATGAGGAGATAACCAAGGCTTACCGCGCTCTGGCCAAGAAGTATCACCCGGACCTGAATCCCAATGACAAGGCTGCCGCCGAAAAGATGGCAGAAGTCAATGCTGCCTATGACCTGATCAAAAGCGGTCAGGCTAATAACTACGGCTATCAGTCCCAGTCATCATCCTATGGCTATTCCCAACCCAATTCGTTTTTCTATGGCCCCTTTCAGTTCTACGATTTCACCGGTTTCAACCAGCGCAACCAGCAAAGCTACAGCGATCTGGATGTCGCGACCAACTTCGTCAATAACGGTCAGTTTCAACAGGCCCTCAATGTCTTAAGCGGCATTGCCGTTCACGACGCCCGCTGGTACTGCCTGAGTGCTCTGGCCAACTACGGCCTTGGCAACCGCACCGTTGCCCTGGAACACATCGAACGGGCCTGCAGCTTTGAGCCCAATAACGCTCAATACCGGCAGATCCGCGATGTCATCAAGAACGGCCGGTCTTCCTACCGCGCCAGAAGTTCCCAGTTCTCCCGGCCCTTCAGCCGCAATTCCACCTGCGTCAGGGGCTTGCTGATCTGGTTTCTCTTATCGGTCTGCTCCGGCGGCTCCATCAGCTGCTGGCCCTGGATCTGCTGCTATCTGTAAGGAGGTAATGGCATGAATGATTTCCGCTATAAGCTTTCTCAGCTGCGCTACCGCATGATGGAAAGGTTCCAGCGCTTCATGGTTGGCCGGTACGGCCAGCCTGATGAACTCTATCGCTTTCTGACGGTTCTTAATCTGGTTCTGATCGCCCTGAGTTTTGTTTTCCGCAATTATGTTTTCTCGCTTCTGGTCTGGATCCCGATCATCTATAACAGTTACCGGCTGTTTTCCAAAAACATTCAGGCCCGCTACGATGAAAATACCCGGTTTGTCAACCTGAAGAACAATTCCCGCAATCTCTTCAAGCTGACCATCAGGCGCTTCAGGGAACGGAAGGATTACCGCTTCCGCACCTGTCCGGCCTGCAAAAAGGTATTGCGGCTGCCTAACAAAAAGGGCAGACACAATGTCATCTGTCCCAATTGTCATAAGCAGTTTGAAGTTAAGATCTGAGGCAGCAATCAATGCTGCTTTTTTTCGGTCTCGCTGATCATCCGGCAGACCTTGTAGATGTCACCGCAGCCCATCGTGATCACCAGATCACCTGGACCGTAGTGGCTCAGGATGTGCTGTTTGATGGATTCAAAGTCCGGAAGCAGAATGCCGTTTTCCAGCAGAGCCAGCAGGTCTTCAGAATAGATGTTATAGGTATTCACTTCTCTGGATCCCATGATCGGGGTCAGCACGACTTCATCAGCCACGGATAAGGCATCGGCGAAGTCGTTCAGTAACATCGCCGTTCGCGAATAGGTAAAGGGCTGGAAGACGGCAATAACCCGTTTATAATCCAGTTCCTTGGCCGCCTTAAGGGTGGCCTTGATCTCAGTGGGGTGATGGCCATAGTCATCGGCCAGCATGAAGCCGTAATCACCGATGAACTCAAAGCGCCGGGCCGCGCCATGAAAGTCCTCAATCGATCTGACAATGCCTTCAACCGGTAAGCCCATGTGGTGGCAGACCGCGAAGGCAGCCAGACCGTTATAGGCATTGTGCCTGCCCGGAATGCTCATGCGGACTGATGCCAGTTTCTGATCACGGAAATAGACATCATATTCATAGCCGAACTTGCCTGGATGGAGATTTTCAAAGCGATAGTCGTCACTCTCCTTATGACCGAAGGTGATCACCTGGCCGTCAATGTCCTTAACGGCGACCATGCTTCTTTCATCATCGCCATTGACAAAGACGATCTTGGCCATCGAAACGAACTTATGGAAGGAAGCAACCATGTTGTCCATGGTCTTGAAATAATCCAGATGGTCGTTATCGATGTTCAGCAAGACAGCCACATCCTCGGAAAGCTGCAGGAAAGTATCGACGAATTCGCAGGATTCCACCACCATTGTCTCGGAATCACCAACCACGCCATAGTGGTCAACTAACGGCAGCTTGCCGCCGATGACGGCGTTGGGCTTGCAGTCATTCTGGATCAGAATCTGGGTGATCAGGGAGGTTACCGTGGTCTTGCCATGGGTTCCGCAGACACCGATGACATTGTCAAACATCCTGGTCAGAGCGCCCAGGGCATGGCTTCTCTCCATTGTGGGAATGCCCTTCTGACGGGCCGCCACCAGCTCAACATTATCCTTGAAGATGGCGGCTGAGTAGATCACCAGTTCAGCGCCTTCAATGTTAGCGGCATCGTGGCCAAGATGAACATCGGCAAAGCGCCTGACCTTCTTGAGCGGGTCAGATTCGTTGTTGTCGGAACCGCTGATGATGTAGCCCTTGCTGTGGAGGATCTCCGCCAGCGGGCACATGCCGGAACCGCCGATGCCGATCATGTGGATATGCTTGACATTCTTGAGGATGTTGTCTTCTTCTCTGTACTGTTTCATGCGAATTGCTTCCTTTCGGTTAACAAGCCACTTCCGTGGCCTGTTTTCAGAATAAACTCAGATTCTCGTAGCCTTCTTCGGCTTCATCGCTCTGCGGACGGATGACCGGCTGAGCTGAGATGATCTCCGCTTCCGGTTCATGGGCCGGTTCAGACACCGGCTGCAGCGGCTCCAGGTCCTGAACGCTCATGGTGTTGTAATCGGCATCCAGAAAGGCCGGCTGCTGATCAGCTTGAGGCTGCCCGGATACTTTTTCAATGAAATCCGTTGTGGTCAGGCTGGCTACTTCCGCGCTGACCTCATCATCAGGCTGCGCTTGGGGAACATACTTTCCGTGAATGGGCGAGAAAATGGTGCCGATGACGCTCTGCTGCGTCGTCTCATCATCGTATTGGACCATCGGCGAGGTGCTGTAGCGCTCGGTGGCGTTTTCACCCGAGCCGAAAATCGGGGAAATGACATTGCGGGGAACATAGCCGCTTTCCTTTTCCCTGACCGGCTCAGCATGGCTGACTGCCGGCTGGGGCTTGGGCGGCTCGGCCGGTTTCTTCTCGGCGCTGCCAACGGTGACAAAGGGAGTCGGTTCAATTGGTCTGACTTTCTTTTCCACCGGTTTTACCGGCTTTTCCTCAACTTTACGGCTGACCGGGATTTCCTCGTTCTTGCGTGCTGCCGGAGTTTCCAGTTTCTTTTCTACTGTTTCGATTACCTTGGCTGACTTTCTGACTTCCTTATTGAGCTGCTCGACCTTATCGGGTTCCTCAACATCTTCCGTCATGAATTCGACAACCCTGTCAACCATTTTCTTCAGTTTCTTCATCAGCGCCATCTTCGATATCTTCCTCCTGATAATCATCATCGTCGTTCATGTCTTCCTCGCTTCCTCCGCCTTCATCGCCTTCCTCAACGGGGTCGATGATGATGAAGGAGGTATCATCCTTCCAGCTGTCAATATAGTCAATGACATAGCCGGAAGCCGGCAGAACATCTTCAAAAAGGGTGATGATGCTGTCGCCGGTAGAGATCAGCGAATCAGAGCCGTAATCGAGAATGATGCGAGTGGCATCGGCATTGCAGCTCCTTAACAGTATCATCATGTCATACAGCGTGTCGGCGCAGCTTCCCTTGTTTACCTGAGAAACGAACATGAACTCGCTGCTCTGAATGTAGATCAGATATTGCCTTTCCTCATCAAGCTTGGCAACCTGAATATGGAAGGGAATCTTCACATGTGATGAGTTGACATATTCACCGCTCTTCTCATAGACCGGGTTAGCGACATCGACGATCTTTCTGATCGTCTTTTCGTCGCTCTTTCCCGAGATCTGATTGGAAACGATGCTTTCAACGTCCAGGGCCAGCGTGGAAACATTGCCATGGATGTTGAACTGGTTATAGATGGCATCGTTGTAGATCTTGCCGATGTCATTGTTACGATAATAGGAATAGTAAGTCTTGACGCAGTTATTCATGTCGCTCTCCGGGATCTGAGCACCGATGGCCTGAGCGATGGCCTGGTCAAGCTGATGGCTGAAGGACTGTTCATCAGTACCGGCACAGCCGGCAAGCATGAACAGGGCTAACAGGAAAAGCAACGGTTTTCCAAATTTCTTCATTTATTTAACGACCTCCCAGACGGCCCGGTAAATGGGCTGGTTAAGTGCGATGAAATTGCTCTCATATTCCGTGATGGCATCTTCATCATGGCTCTGGCTGCGGTAATCGACATAAGCTTCCGTAAGCAGCCAGCCGGCCTGTGCGAAACTGACCAGGCTGTATTCAAAAAGCCTGGCATTGTCCGTCTTCATGACGATCTTGCCGCCCGGCATCAGGATGCTGCGGTAATCGTTCAGAAAACTGGAGTAAGTAAGTCTTCTCTTAGTGTGATGCTTCTTGGGCCAGGGGTCAGAGAAGTTCAGATGGATACGTTCCACCTCATTTTCTGCAAACCACTGGCTGATGCTGGCAGCATCGCCGACGATGAACTTCATGTTGGCGGCGGTATTGTCAATGCTCTTCTTCAAAGCGATTCCGGCGGCATCGACATTCTTCTCCACGGCGATCCAAAGTTCATCAGGATACATGTGTCCCATGTTGATCCAGTAATCGCCCTTGCCGGCACCGATCTCCACGATGACGTGCTGGCTTCCCAGCTGTTTCCAGTTGCCTTTTAACTCTTCCGGCTGGGCTATGACGCAGTCCGTTCGCGCCGCTATCATGTCCTTAGCCCACGGTTTCTTTCGCATTCTCATCAGTTTTCACCTATCTTATTCTAGCACCGCCGCATTCAAATAACAACCGCCAGGCTTCAATGGCTCCGGCACACCAGCATATGAGTCTTAAAGTCTCATTGGGCTTAACCAAAAGGCATTTATCACTTATAATGAATATGGGCTTTTATGCCACAGGGGGTTTTATTATGGACGATTCATATCGGGTAGAACAGGATTCCGTCGGTACTCTTCAGGTTCCGGCTGATGCCTATTACGGGATTCATTCACTGCGGGCCAAAGAGAACTTTCCCATTACCGGCCAGCCGGTAAACCGGGAAATGATCATCGCCATTGCCATGGTCAAGAAAGCCTGCGCACTTGCCAACTTTCATGCGTCACTGCTGAGCAAGCGCAAGAAAGACGCCATCGTACAGGCCTGCGACGAGATCATTGACGGAAAACTGCATGACAGTTTCATCGTCGACGCTATTCAGGGCGGAGCCGGTACCAGCATGAACATGAATGCCAACGAAGTCATCGCCAACCGGGCACTGGAGATCCTGGGACGTCCCAAGGGTGCCTACCAGTCCGTCAGCCCCACCGATGATGTCAATAAGGGTCAGTCAACCAACGACGTCATTCCCACGGCCGGCAAGATCGCCGTCATCAGGCTGCTTGACAGACTCGACGAACAGCTGGACAGGCTCATAACTTCCTTTGATGCCAAGGCCCGGGAATTCGACGACATCCTCAAGATGGGACGCACCCAGCTGGAAGATGCCGTACCGATCCGACTTGGTCAGGAATTCAACGGCTACGCTACCTCCGTGCGCCGCTGCCGCAAGCGTTTGGACAAGGTCGGAGCGGAAATGCACACCGTCAACCTTGGCGGTACCGCCATCGGCACCGGACTGAACGCTGACATTCAATACGAGGAACTGATCGTTCCCACCCTCTCCAAGGTATCTCATCTGGGGCTCAAGCAGGCTGAAGACCTGATTGACGCTACCCAGAACCTCGACGGCTTCGTTGCCGTTTCCGGTTCCATCAAGGCCCTCGCTGTTACCCTTTCCAAGATCTGCAACGACCTGCGGCTGATCGCCAGCGGTCCGCGCACCGGCATCGGCGAGATCAATCTGCCGGCCCGGCAGAACGGCTCCTCGATCATGCCCGGCAAAGTCAATCCGGTAATACCCGAAGTCGTCAACCAGATCGCCTTCAACATCATCGGCAATGACCAGACCATCACCATGGCCGCGGAAGCCGGACAGTTGGAACTCAACGCCTTTGAACCGGTAGTCTTCTACAATCTCTTCCAGTCCATCGAAACCCTCACTAACGGCATTGCCACCCTGATCGACAACTGCATTGACGGCATTACCGCCAACCGCGAACACTGTGCCGCTCAGCTGGACAGCTCAGTCGGTACCGTCACCGCGCTGGCCCCGTATCTGGGCTACCAGAAGTCCGCTGAGATCGCCAAGAAGGCGCTGAAGACCGGAAGGACCATCCGGGAACTGGTACTGGAAGAAGGGCTGCTGACCGAACAGCAGCTGGATGTCATGATGGATGACCGCAAGATGACCTCTCCGGGCATTTTGGGAAAGCAGGATTACTATGAATTATCGGATTGAAAAGGACAGCATTGGTGAAGTCAGGGTAGATGCCGACCACCTTTGGGGCGCTCAGAGCCAGCGTTCACTGGAAAACTTCCGCATCGGTCAGGAAAAGATGCCTGAAGAAGTCATCAGCGCTCTGGTGCTGCTGAAAAAGGCCTGCGCGCTGGTAAACCATGACCTCGGCAAACTGAGCGGTGAAAAGAAGGAGCTCATCGTTGCAGCCTGTGATGACATACTCACCGGCAAATACCCGGATGAGTTTCCTCTGGTTGTCTGGCAGACCGGTTCCGGTACCCAGAGCAACATGAATGTGAATGAGGTAATAAGCCACATCTGTCTGAAGAAAGTTCACCCCAATGACGATGTCAACATGTCGCAGTCCTCAAATGATACCTTCCCGACTGCCATGCACATGGCAGCTCTGCTTGCCATCACTAACCGCCTCTTACCGGCTTTGGATGCCATCATCCGTGAATTCAAAAGACTGGAAGAAGAGAATGAAGGCCTCATAAAAAGCGGACGTACTCACCTGATGGATGCCACGCCACTCTCCTTCAGCCAGGAGCTTTCCGGTTATCGCAGTTCGCTGGAAGCGGACCGGGAAATGATCTGCGATTCTCTGAAATACATTTCCCGACTGGCCATCGGCGGCACCGCCGTTGGTACCGGCATCAATTCTCCAAAGGACTTTGATATCCTGACCTGCCGCAAGCTTTCCGAACTGACTGGTTTGAGTTTTGTCCCGGATGAAAACAAGTTCCACGGCCTGACCAGCCGGGACTCTCTGGTATTCGCTCACGGAAGTCTTAAGGCACTGGCCGGTGATTTGATGAAGATCGCCAATGACATCCGCTGGATGGCTTCCGGACCCCGCTGCGGTCTGGGTGAGATCACCATTCCGGCCAACGAACCGGGCAGTTCCATCATGCCCGGCAAGGTCAATCCAACCCAATGTGAAGCGCTGACCATGGTTGCCGTTCAGGTCATGGGAAACGACGCGGCCATCGGCTTTGCGGCCTCACAGGGCAATTTTGAACTCAATGTCTTTGCCCCGGTGATCGCCTACAACTTCCTGCAGTCGGTAAGGCTGCTGGCTGAGGGCATCAACAGCTTCCGGCTCAACTGCCTTAGCGGATTAAAGGCCAATAGGGAAGCCATGGAAGGGTATCTTCACCGCTCATTAATGTCCGTTACCGCTCTTTCACCGGCTATCGGCTATGAAAAGGCGGCGGAAGTCGCCCATCTGGCTCATGAAAATGACCTGACGCTCAAGCAGGCCGTGCTTCAGTTGGGCTATCTGAGCGAAGAAGAATTTGACCGGTTAATGGACTACCGGAAAATGATATAGGAGAAAGCACATGAATTATGCAGAAGAATCATTAAAGAAACACTATCAGTGGAAGGGCAAGATCACCGTCGACAGCAAGGTTCCGGTCGAAACTGCCGAAGATCTTTCACTGGCTTATACCCCGGGTGTAGCCCAGCCCTGCCTGGAAATCCAGAAGAACGAAGAACTGGCCTACGATCTGACCGCCAAAGGCAACCTTTGCGCCGTCATTACCGACGGTACCGCCGTGCTTGGCCTGGGTGACATCGGTCCATCAGCCGGCATGCCGGTCATGGAGGGCAAATGCGTGCTCTTCAAGAGTTTCGGCAATGTCGATGCTTTCCCGATCTGCGTCAACACCAAGGATGTCGACGAGTTCGTCAATGCCGTTGCACTGATTGCCAAGAGCTTCGGCGGCATCAATCTGGAAGACATCTCCGCGCCCCGCTGCTTTGAAATTGAAAGAAAGCTTAAGGAAAGACTGGACATCCCCGTCTTCCACGATGACCAGCATGGTACCGCCATCATAACCCTGGCCGGCATGATCAACGCCATGCGCATCGTCGGCAAGAAAAAAGAGGAGGTCAAGGTCGTCACTTCCGGAGCCGGCGCGGCCGCTACCGCCATCGTCCGGCTGCTGATCAATTACGGCTTCCGCAATGTCATCATGTGCGACCGCAAGGGCATCATCAGCAGGGATAGAAAAGATCTCAACTGGGCTAAAGCGGAAATGGCCCAGATCACCAATCCGCATAATGAAACCGGAAGTCTGGCTGACGCTCTTAAGAATGCAGACTGCTTCATCGGTGTCAGTGCCCCCAACCTGCTTGACGCTGACATGGTAAAGACCATGAACAGGGATGCCGTCATCTTCGCCTGTGCCAACCCGACCCCGGAGATCTTCCCGGAAGAAGCGAAAAGAGGCGGAGCCCGCATCGTAGCGACCGGACGGAGCGATTACCCCAACCAGATCAATAATGTTCTGGCCTTCCCCGGTGTCTTCCGCGGGGCCTTTGACGTAAGGGCCAGTCAGATCAATGAGGATATGAAGATGGCTGCCGCTCTTGCTCTGGCTGATCTGGTCAGCGATGAAGAGCTCAGTGAGGAATACATCATTCCCCGCCCCTTTGACAAGCGGGTTGCCCCGGCCGTCGCCAAGGCCGTCGCTGATGCGGCCAAAAAGAGTGGCGTCAACCGCCGGTAATAATCTTCTCATAACCATGGAAAATCACTTCCCATTGCGGAAGTGATTTTTATTGTCTCGATTGATCACCAAATGATTATTCCCAGATACGGCACTGCTGCAGCAGTTCGATGATGGAAAGATGCTGGGGGCAGACACCTTCACACTGGCCGCACTGAATGCAGTCAGAAGCCTTGCCCTTTTCATTGGTAACGATGGCATATTCCCGTTTGGTCCGGAATTCCGGGCTGCCTTTCTTGCGGTTTTCAACGGCGAAGATATCGGGAATCGGGATGCCCATCGGACAGCCCTTGGTGCAATACCGGCAGCCGGTGCAGGCAATCGACTGGTCGGCGTTGATGGCTTGCTGAGCCTCTCTGATGACCTCTTCTTCGTGCTCGTTTAAGGGCTGGAAATCCTTCATGAAACTCAGATTATCCCGCATCTGTTCAATGGAACTCATGCCGCTCAGCACGGCCAGCAGGTTTTCCTTGCCGGCCACAAAGCGCAGAGCCCAGGAAGAATAGGACAGGCCGTTGTTTTCCCGGTCAAAGATGGCCTTTACCGTATCAATGGGATCAGCCAGAATGCCGCCCTTTACCGGTTCCATGACCACGACAGGCTTACCGTGTTTCTTACAGATCTCCCAGTTGATGCGTGACTTGACACCCGGGTTTTCCCAGTCGGCGTAATTGATCTGCAGCTGCACGAATTCAGCGTCGGGATGTTTTTCCAGCAGCCATTCCAGCAGATCAGGGTCGCCGTGGAACGAAAAACCGTAATGTCTGATTATGCCCTGATCCTTGAGTTGACGGACATATTCCCAGATGCCATAATCCTCATATTTACGGTAATTGCTGCGCTGGATGGCATGAATGAGATAATAGTCAAAGTAGCCGGCTCCGCTTCTCTGCAGAGATGTATGGATCTCCTGCTTGGCCTGCTCTTCACTTACTCCTTCCGGCTTGACCATCAGCTTGGTAGCCAGAGTGTAGCTGTCCCGGGGATATCTTTCAACCAAAGCCTGTCTGATGGCCTCTTCCGAACCGGGATAGGCAAAAGCGGTATCAAAATAAGTGCCGCCGGCCGCAATGAATTCGTCAACCATCTGGCTGGTCTGAGGAATGTCGATCGAGCCGTCTTCATTTTTCGGCAGACGCATCAGGCCGAATCCGAGTTTCAGTTTTTCCTTACCAGTAAAAACGCTCATAACCATCTCTCCTTTTTTATTTATTATACTTTCATTTTCCGCCCACTGTCATCAGCCATGCAATAAAAGACAACCAAAAAGGCTGCCCGCAGGCAACCGGAAAACCAAAATCATCAAGTAAGGTCCTGCTCAGGCAGGCTCTTCTATTCTTGACAACAGCCGGTTTATGTGGATGACCAGGTACATGATCTCCTCATCAGAGACCTGCTGGTCAAACTGACGATTCAGAAATCTGCGGATCTTTTCCGCACACCTGAACACTTCCGGATAATCGTTCTTCACTTCCGCAATGATTTTTTCATTCTGCGATTCGATCTGTGATCCCTCTGACAATCTCCGGCACAGATAATCCAGATGGGTGATGAAACGGCTGTAATTAAAGCTGCTGCGGTCTAAGGAGATCCTGAATTCCTCTTCAATGATCTCAGTGCACTTTTCCGTGATCTCTACGGTGTCCAGCGTCTTCCTTTCCCGGTCATTGATGCGGTCGGCAATGAAGTGCATGGCCAGCGTTCCCGCCTCCATGCGGGGCAGTTTTTCCCCGGTCATTTCCCTGATGATCTTCAGTGATTTCAGAGCAGCCTGCATCTCATTGGGATACAGCATGTTCAACTCCTGAAGCATTGGTTGCTCCAGGTAGATGTTCTTATCCTTTCTCTCAATGGCAAACTGCAGATGGTCGGCCAGCGTAATGGCCGCTGAAGAAGGAAAGTTCAGATTCAGTTCATCGGAGACATAGTCAATGATGGTGATGGCCGTATTGATGATCACGGTCGGAATGGCGCGGAGAATGCCGAAGTCAGTATCCTTGATGTTGTAGAAGGTGCGGTTGATGTCACGCAGCGGGATCTCTTCACCGGGCTTATGAAAACCAATACCCTTTCCAAAGACAACGACCTCGCGGCCTTTCGAGTCGGTACAGTGAGCAACATTGTTATTGATGTTCTTGATTACCTTCATGTCTTCACCTGTTATATGATAAAAAAATTCCCATTTGCCCACTAAAACATAATCGTATTATGTCAAAGGATAAGCCTCCAGGAATCCCGAGTAACAAACCTTAACTTCTGTTTTCATTATAATTCCGTCCAAGTAAAAGCGTCAATCACAATTTGCGGCCGGCTCCGGCCGCAATTACCGCCTCAGATCACCCATAAGAAAACCGGGGGATTGCTCCCCCGGCAACTGTTCAGTTATTACTTTTCTTCCTTGTTGCTCTTGCCGGCTGACTTGGAAGTCTTTCTGCGGTTATTGCTGCGACCGCCGGTAAACAGCTTGTTATTGGAATAGTCCCTGATGGGTTCTTCATAGTTTTCCGGCTTGGGCATCAATACCTTCATGGAAGCGTTGACGCGGCCCTTTTCATCAATCTCGGTGACCTGTACGCGGACAGTCTGACCCATCTTGACGACATTGGCCGGCTTGGCAACTCTCTCCCAGGCCATGTCAGAGACATGGACCATGGCATCGGTTCCCTGGAACAGTTCGACGAAGATGCCGTAGGATTCGATTCTGACGACCTTGGCGTCATAGACCTCGCCAACCTCGGCTACTCTGGTCAGAGCCTGAATCAGGCCGACAGCGATGTCGATGGATTCCTGAGAAGTATGGTAGATCAGGACACGGCCATCATCATTGATGTCGATCTTGGTGCCGTTGGAAGCTTCAATGATCGAGTTGATGGTCTTGCCGCCGGTGCCGATGACATCTCTGATCTTGTCGACCGGGATATCGAGGCGGGCGATCTTGAGGGCGTATTCGCTGACATGCTCTCTCGGCTTGGCAATGGCGCCTTCCAGAACATCCAGAATCTGCATTCTGGCCTTCTTGGCCTGCTGCATGGCTTCCGCCAGGACATCTCTGCTCAGACCCTGGACCTTGATGTCCATCTGCAGGGCGGTAATGCCGTCTCTGGTTCCGGCGACCTTGAAGTCCATGTCGCCGAAGTGGTCTTCCATGCCCTGAATGTCAGTCAGGATGGTGTAGTTGCCGCCGTCTTCAATTAAGCCCATGGCGATACCGGCTACCGGTGCCTTGATGGGAACGCCGGCTGCCATTAAGGACAGCGTACCGGCGCAGATGGAAGCCTGAGAAGAGGAACCGTTGGATTCCAGTACTTCGGCTACCGTGCGGATGGCATACGGGAACTCGTCTTCACTGGGCAGTACCTGCTTGAGAGCTCTTTCGCCTAAGGCACCGTGACCGATCTCACGGCGTCCCGGGGAGCCCATGCGGCCGGTTTCACCGACACAGTAAGGCGGGAAGTTGTAGTGATGCATGAAGCGCTTCTCTTCGATTTCCGTCAGGTCATCGATGATCTGGTTGTCGCCTAAGGCACCTAAGGTCGTTGCGGAGAGAACCTGAGTCTGGCCTCTGGTGAACAGACCGGAACCATGAACTCTGGGCAGCAGGTCGATCTGAGCGTCAAGCGGTCTGATCTCATCAACGGCACGGCCGTCGGGTCTGATCTTGTCTTCAACGATCAGTCTTCTGACTTCGTCAGCGACGATCTGCGTGCAGACTTCATTGACCATCTTGATGGTCTTGTTCTTGGCGGCTTCGCTTTCATATTCCTTAGCCTCAAAGTGCTCGACTGTCTCATTGGTCAGAGAATCGATAGCCTCATCGCGAGCCTGTTTCTCTTCCGTGGAGACAGCAGCCTTCAGGCGGTCATAGACGAAATCGTAGATTTCCTGCTTCAGTTCGGCCGGAACTTCGTAGAGAACGATCTCAACCTTTTCCTTGCCGACAGCCTTGATGATCTCATCTTCGAATTCGCACAGTCTGCGGATGTTGTCCTGTCCGAAAGCCAGAGCATCGAGCATCAGTTCTTCACTGACCTGTTGAGCACCGGCTTCAACCATCATGATGGCGTCAGACTTGCCGGCGACAGTCAGTGACAGGGTGGAAACATCGCTCTGAGCGACCGTCGGGTTGCAGACCAGCTGGCCGTCAACGCAGCCGACGATGACGCCGGCGATCGGTCCCTCAAAGGGAATGTTACTGATTGATAAAGCCAGGGAGGCGCCTAACATGGCGGCCATCTCCGGTGAACAGTCATTGTCAACTGATAATACGGTATTTACTACCTGGACCTCATTGCGGAAACCTTCCGCAAACAGCGGCCTGATCGGCCGGTCAATGAGACGGGCGGTAAGGGTAGCGTGTTCGCTCGGTCTGCCTTCTCTTCTTAAAAATCCTCCGGGAATCTTGCCAACGGAATACAGTTTCTCCTCAAAGCTGACGGTCAGCGGGAAGAAATCAGTATCCTTTGCGACATTGGACATACAGGCGGTGGAGAGAACGACGGTATCGCCGTATCTTACTAAGACCGCACCGTTGGCCTGCTTGGCTAATTCCCCGACTTCAACGCTGAGGTTCCTGCCGTTGAAGTCCATGCTGAATACTTGTTTAGCCATTTCTTTCTTTTACCTCTCTTATAATTTCAACTGTTTTATCTTATCACATAAAGACTGTTTAGTAAATCAGCAACTTTCATTATTCTTTCAGTGAGGGAAAACTGTCGGCATAATGGCATTAATGCCTGCCAATTACCTGAAAAAGCAACGTTTCCGTTGCCTGCTTCTCATATTCTTACTTTCAGTTTAACCGGCTCTTCATTCTCCGGTATCATCAGAAGAAAAGCGGTAAAAGGCATCGCCTCTCCGGTTTCCTTCATGATAGCAAATGGGGTTCCCTTGCCTCCAATGTTATCCAGGTACTTTTCCTGGCAGAATACGTAGGCACTTTCATATTCTGAGTAAATGTCGAAGTCAGGATTAAGCTTTTTGGCCTTACTGATGGCCTGTTTCAATGTGATCATGATTTACCTCCCGGTATTATCATAGACGATGCCGGCTGCACTTTTGTCGCCTGCCGGACGACTTTTCATCTGAACCATGGCCGCTTTAGCGGGCGCTGATGCGCCGTTTCATGGCCGCCGCGACCGCCAGCGGATCATCAGAAGTTATGATGGCGGTTCCTACCACTACCGTATCCGCCCCGATGTCAATGACCGACTGCAGGTTATCCAGGGTAATGCCGCCGGCCAGGGCTACTTTTGCGTTTTGGACGATCTCATTAGTCTGCCTTAATTCCGCAAAGGAATCTTTCCCGGTGGTCTTGACATCAAAGGCGGTATGCACGCAGATGATGTCGACACCCAGATCATCTAGTTCCCTGACCCTTTTTGCGAAAAACGGCGCTTCGATCATGTCCGCCATCAGCCGACCGCCATGTTCTTGAGCGCTCTGCCGGGCCGCTTTGATGGTCAGATCATTGGCTACTGCCAGAACGGTCACGATGTCGGCACCGGCCCTGAAGCAGCTGTCCGCCTCAAACCGGCCGCCATCCATGATCTTGGCGTCGGCCAGTATGGTCTTAGCGGGAAAGGCTGACTTAAAGGCGCGCACCGCCGACATGCCGTATTCCATGATCATCGGCGTACCGACCTCAATGATATCGATGTGCTCTTCCATTCTTCTCATCAGTTCAATGCCGTCGGCAATTGACAGGGTATCAAGGGCTAGCTGAAGTTTCATGATGATTCTCCTTTTTCTGATTCCATTCTACCGCAATAAGAGGGGAAAGTCCCTTCGATATCAGCCATTTCAATGCCGTCGGTTCTTCTTTCGGCTTTATTCAGTTTTTCCGCTGCTATATAATGGAAACATGAAAGTGCTGTTCATCGCCATCCAGTCGCTGCTCTACCTGATCATCCTGACTGCCGAACTGTTTTCTCTGACCGGCATCTCAGCGGTAAAATTCGCCGTCATTGCCCTTTGCGCTTTATACGCGCTCCATCTTACCGCCAGCCAGTTTAAAAGCAGCCACCCGCTGTTTCTGCTGATCAGGCTGCTGACGCTGGCTGCCGATTACCTGCTGGTCATCCGTGATGACCACTATCTCTTGGCGGTCGGACTGTTTGTCAGCGTGGAGATTCTCTACGGTATTCTGATGGATAACCGGCAGTTCTGGAAATGGCGGTTAACCGCCAGCGTGGTTATGGCAGCGCTTCTGACGGTATTGGGACGCTTCAGCCTGCTCAATCTGCTGGCCCTGGTCAACATCGTCAATCTGACCTTTAACTGCCTGGATGCCTTAAGTCTCAGGCAGCCCATCTGGTTTTGGGGGTTTATGCTGTTCTGGCTGTGTGACGTCAGTGTCGGCGCTCATAACCTGTTACCCGAAAACCGGATCATTCCTTACGCCATCTGGCTGTTCTATGTACCGTCACAGGTGATCCTGTGTTTAGGAGAAAGCATTAATGAAGAAAAGTAAACCGCTTGGAGTCATCATGATCATTGTCAGCGCCCTGTTCATCCTCTCTTTTTCCATCGCCGTCCCCATCGTTTTGCGGCCGTTTTACTACTGGCACATCAACCTGTTAAAGCTTCCGCAGACTACCGGATACAGCTATGATCAGATCCGGACCGCCTATGATGAAATGATGAATTTCTGCTTTGGTCTGACCGATACCTTTTCTACCGGCGATCTGCGCTTTTCCGAAAGCGGCAGGCTGCACTTCGTTGATGTCCGCTTTCTGTTTCTGCTCGATCTGGCCGTCTTATTGATCAGCGGGCTGATCATGGGGACTGTCTGGCTGCTGAAGAAGAAAAAGATCATCGAACCCTACCGCTTCTACAGTCACACTCCCGGATACTATGGCGCCGAGCTTTTGGCTTTCATCTTCATCGCCATTACCCTGCTGTCGCTGGGCAACTTCGACAGGACCTTCGTGATCTTCCACCAGATCTTCTTCCCCGGCAAGACCAACTGGCTCTTCGATCCTTATGAAGACCAGATCATTAACATCCTTCCTGAGGTATTCTTCCGCAACTGTGCCATCGCCATCGTCGTCATCCTCATCGGACTCTGCATCCATTTCCTGGTTGCCGACTATCGGATAAGAAAACGGGAAAACACCGCCTTTTAGGAATCTGACGCTCAGCAGTCAAATAATCTGTCATGAGCGTTTTCTTTTTCCTTCTGGGCAGCGTACTGGCCAGTTTCAGCTGCTGCATGGCTGACCGCTGGCTGAGCCGTCAGAGCCCGCTTGGCCGCTCTCAATGCCCGCACTGCGGCCATCAGCTGGCTTTCAATGACCTGATTCCCGTCTTAAGCTTTCTGTTTCTGAAAGGCCGCTGCCGCTATTGCGGCAGCCGGATAAGCATTTGGCTTTTCGGTTGCGAGCTGCTTAACGGCAGCCTTTTTCTGTGTCTTTATCATTTTTACGGGATTAACATTCTTTTAGCCCGCTACCTGATCCTTTTTACGGTCTTGCTGGCATCAGCCTATCTGGACATCATCAGCCTTCAGGTTTCTGACGCGCTTTTGGTGTTTTTGTTAGCATGGCGAGTGATCACCTTTCAGTCAGCTGACCATTTGCCGTCTGTCTTCACCAATGCCCTGCCGGTTGCGGGCTTTCTCATCGCTTTTTCATTGATGTTCCGGCTGATAAGAAAAAAGCAGCCGATGGGGCTGGGAGACATCAAACTCTTCTTTATATTGGGCTGCTATTTTTCCTGGGAAAGAAATCTGCTGATCCTGCTGATAAGCTGTCTGAGCGGCATCATTTACTGTCTGATCTTTCAGCGAAAAAAGGCCTTTCAGCCCTTTCCCTTTGTTCCCTTCATTCTCATCGGTGCCATTCTAACTGTCTTCTTCGGCCGTCAGCTGGTCAGTTTTTACCTTCTGCGGATCGGCCAGCTGCCATAACTGCCCGACTTCCTGACTGTCAAGCGGACGGTACTCACCGACTTCAAGTCCCTGCAGCGTTAAGCCGGCAAAGACATCCCGGCGCAGATAAGTCACATCACAGCCGAAATGGGCAAACATCCTTTTGACCTGATGAAACTTGCCCTCACAGATGGTAAGCCTGGCGCTCTGCCGGTCAATGACCTCTAACCTGGCTGGCCGGGAGGTGAATTCCTTGAAGCTGATGCCTCTGGCCATTACCTCGGCGGCGTTATCCGGCAATGTGCCGGAAAATCTGGCATAATAAGTCTTCTCAACATGGTTGTTGGCACTTAACAGGGCGTGATTAAGCTGGCCGTCATTGGTTATCAGCAATGCCCCTTCAGTATCCTTATCCAGACGTCCGACGCAGCTGAGATCGCGGCGCGGTGAATCGATCAGCTCCAGAGCTACCGGAGCGCTGACGTCGCTATTGGCACAGATGTAGCCAGCCGGCTTATTAAGCAGATAGTATTCATAGCGCTGATAGGTGATCAGCTGATCATCGAGATATACCTCGCTGTCTTCCTGAACCTGCTGGGAACCGCTGACAGCCTTCTTGCCGTCTACGCTAACTGCCCCCCTGCGGATCAGTTTTTTTATATCATTTCGCGAATAGGGCGTCATGTCTGCGATGAACTTATCAAGTCTCATACATACCTCCAGTTACGGTCATAGCGGTTCTTGAAGATGCCGGAACTGATCCGGGCAAAGCCCAGCGGATACCCGTCTACACAAATCAGGACCCAGCCTTCCAGATCATACTGCCGGCAATCAATGGTTTCACCCTTCAGATAGCGGATCACCCGCTCATCGCTGCTGTTAAGATCGAGCACCTGGTCAAACTGCTCTTTCCTCAAAGCCATGGCTAAGGCCTGAGAAGGCTCAAAGCCGTTGTTTTTCATCCGGCCCAAAAGCAGCCCGCTGCGCAATACCCGTACGCTCTTACCGGTTCTTAATGTCGGTACCATCAGAATGCGCTCATCCCGTACTTCCAGATGGCCGCGCAGGAAGGCGGGATCAAGATGCCGGAAGAAGGGATCATCGCAGGTAAATGTTGCCGGTTCAAAAGCCGGCTTGGGACTATTGCCCTTTCGCTGCAGCAGGGCCAGGAAATGGCCCTCGCCCTGTATCCGGTGCGGGTAAAGACGCTTGCAGTCTGTCAGACCGTTCAGCCCGTCCGCAAAGCCTTCATAGCCTTTAATCGGCAGAAGGCGCAGTTCTGGATCACTGTCAAGAGCATCCTGAATGACTTCCTCATTTTCCCGGGGATCAAAGGTGCAGGTCGAATAGACCAGTCGGCCTCCCGGTTTAAGCATTCCGGCCGCGGTCTTCAGCAGTTTCTTCTGAATCGGACTGTAATAACCACCGTCCCTATTCTGATAAGCGCTGATCAGCTGCGGTTCCTTACGGAACATGCCCTGACCGGAACAGGGAGCATCGATCAGGATCTTGTCAAACATCATGTCCAGTTTTTCCAGTTCACTGGCCGTCACCAGCATGTTTGTGCAGCCGGCCATCTCCAGATTCTTAAGCAAGCCCTGAGCGCGGGACGCGCTGATGTCATTGGCCACCAGAAGGCTGTTTGTGCCCATCCGGCCGTAAAGCTGGGTGCTCTTACCGCCCGGAGCGGCGCAGCCATCCAATATTACATCGCCATCTTCAATATCAAGGATCTCCGCCGGAACCATGGCGCTGGGCTCCTGAAGGTAATACAGTCCGGCATGATAGTAGGGATGCTTGGCCGGCTTGGCCTGTAAGCCGTCATAGTAAAAGCCGCTGTGGCACCACTCTACCGGCTTAAGTTCAAAGGGGCTGATCTTGAGAAAATCAGCCACCGATATCTTTGCTTCATTTACCCGTAAGCCGAAATGGCGCGGCTGGTCAAAACTGGCCAGATAGGCGTCATACTCGTCTTTCAGGATTTCCCGCATCTGGGCCAGGAAAGCATCGGGAAGCTTCATTTCAAACCTCCAGAAAGGCTTTACGGAATTCGTCGTGCTTTTCCTTAGAAATCTTCAATCCTTCACGGATATAGGTATCGGTATCACCGAAGACCTCGTCGATGGTGCTGAAAGCCATGTCAATGTATTCCCGGAAGGCGAAGTTATAGTAGTCAAAAACGCTTTCCCTTGGCTGGGTACCCGGGAAATAGCACTCATTGGTAAACATGTAGTCAGCAATGATGTCATCACGGCTGACGCCCAGCAGCAGTTCCACATTCATGGCTCCGATGCCAGCTCTGTCCTTGCCAACCGCGCAGTGCCAGAGGGTGGCATGGTCCTTGTTTGCCAGCAAGAGGTCAATGAAGCGGTGATACTGCTGCAGGCAGTATTCACTGCTGACCATCATCCGGTAGAAACCGCGCATTCTTACCCGGGCTGCCTGAGGACCGCTGGTCGTTTCCAGTTCCTTCAGTTCATCCTCGAACTTCTTGTCCCGGCTGACTCCGGAAGCCCTCTGCGGCATCGCTGAAAGTGGGACATTGATGATGTTCCGGTATGATTTATCCGGCCTTTCGACCATTTCGTCCGCCCCGCGCAGATCGATGACCTGCCGCAGGTCATATGAATGATACAGAGTCTTGATGTCCTCAAGGCAACTGCGTGACAGTTCTCCGGAACGGATCAGTTTCCGGCTTCTGATCCTGACACCATCCTTATTGACAAGTGAACCCAGGTCTCTGGTGTTCAGCATTGATTCCAGTTTTATTCTTTCCGCTACCATGTTAATTTCCTTCTTTTTGTACATTCTGACAATCTGAGCAGACAGCGATCAGCGGAATGTAAATCTCGTCATCGCTGTAGCCGGCGTGCTGTGAGGCGATTGCCTCATTTTCGCTCTGTACCATGGCCTTGTTGCCGTAACTTATGGCCAGGTAGTCACCCAGCTGCTGGCGGAACCAGGGATGTTCCCGGCCGGGGCCAAACAGGCCGGAACGGATGATCTCATCAGCCTTATAAAGGCGGAAGTCATCCTTGAATATCGCTTTGAACAGCCTTTCAAATTCCCTCTTTTTTCCCTTTCTGACCTTGAAACTGGCCGCCCGGGGTTCAATGGAGACCGGTCTTTCCAACAGGTCCAGCAGCTGAGGATAATCCTCAAGGAGGTAGTTATCCACCGCCATGTGACCATGGTCGGCCGTGATTATAAGTACGGCATCTTTCAGCCGGCTGGCCAGAATCTCACTCTTACGGTTTCTTTCCTCAATCAGGGCTACTACTTCCGGGCTGTCCGGGCCGTAATGGTGCATTGCGGAATCCGGCTGGGTATCATAGGCATAAATGTATTTGCGGCCCGGTTTGCGGGTCAGTTCGACGATCTTGTCCAGCATTTCATCATAGCTTTCATAAGGCACTTCCATGAATGGGCTGACGCCATAGGCCTGATATTTACCGGCCTCGTTTATCTGGTCAATGATTCGCTTGGGCTGAAACTGATCCAGCAGATCAACAAAGGGCTGGCAGATCTCCTGATGGCCCTTTTCGCGGTTGCGGAACAGGGTGATGACCTTATCGATGGGTGGAACATAGCAGTCCCAGCCCAGAAAGCCATGTTCAACCGGATTCAGGCCGCAGATCACCGAGGTGGTTGCTGCCGTCGTGGTGGCCGGAAAGACCGTGGCGAGTTCTCTCAGGCGGTTTCTTTGCAGGAAGCTGTCGGGACTGAGGTGGCGGTCCAGGATCCTTGATCCCATGCCGTCATAAAGCAGCACGATGACATTTTCCGGCTGTTCTCTCTCCAGCAGTTCGTCCAGATCATTCAGCGTTTCATGAGCCGGCTGAAGACCGAAATAGCGTTGTACGGAACAGCCGATGGAAGTGATGCACTGGCGGTAATCGTTTTTGACGAGCATGGTTCAGCCTCCTTATGACAGTTAATTATAACAAATATCCCCCTTCTCTCTCAACCGCCAACTGTTTTCGCTTCCGCAAAAAGAGCGGGTCAGCTGACCCGCTCTCATCATGATGATTAACTGTTTCGCCCTAATTCATCTGTCTTCTTCTCTTGATGACAACAAGTGCCATGCCGAGAGCAGACAGCAGCATTGTGGCGGCATATAAGCCTAAGTGAGAATGATCACCGGTATCCGGGATAACCGGATCCAGCTTCGGAATCTCAACTTCCCGGCTGTCAGTATAGGTTTCGCCATCCGGACCGACTACCGTAGCGGTAATGGTCTTTGTGCCGGTTTCCTCAGTGGTCGGTTCCTTGGTTACTTCTTCACTCATCGTGGCTTCGACGGTCTCGGTATGAGTGCTGTCGTTTTCACAGGTGAAGGTGGCGGAAGCACTGCTGTTATCATCAGCCCAACTCCACACCGGAGCACCCCAGTTGTGGCCAGTGCCCTGAACGGTCACGACGATGCTGTCATTGAGTTCAAGTTCCTCATTGACTTCCTTAGTGGTGATTGTCACATCAGCATTGTTGCAGCCGACTTCGAAGGTAATGGTAGCGATCGCTGTGCCGGCCGGAATGCCATCCAGGCTGATGGCGGTAACGGTTACTACGCCATTTCCCTCATCGTTATTGACGGAATAGAAATCCGCCAGTTCGCTGCAGGTAGCTTCCACGAAAGTCAGTTCATCGGGATCGTAACTTACTTCATAGAGACCGTTATTGAAGATCTCATCTTCGCTGATCTCCACGATGGCACTGCCGTCGTCACCGGTGGTGCTGTCACCACTGGTTCCCAGCAGATTGCTTCTGGTCAGCTCAATCGGAACTGTTTTCTTATCTGTCGGAGCCTTGACGAAGGTGGTGCTTCTGATGGCGTTAAGACCGCCGTCAGCTTCCTTTTCCTGAGCCTGCAGAACGTCGAGCTTTTCCATCTTATAGACACTGCCACCGCTCTTGTCAGTTCTGGCAATGAACCTGTCACGGCTGTCAATATTCTGGACGACCACATCGGCATCGACGTTATCGTTGTAGAGCGTTGAGATGCGGTCAGCACCGGTGAAGGCAGCTACCTTAACGGCATTAAGGGTATCAGCGGTCAGGTCAACGAAGGACATTTCCTTGCTTTCGTTGTTGACGATCAGCAGACCATAGTACTTGTCAGTAGACAGGATGGTCATGGACATGTTGTTGGCGGAAACTGTCAGGTTAGCAATCGAACCGACAGTACCGGTTGACAGTGTCGCATTGATTCCATCGGTAGTAACCGGTTCATCAGCGTCCACTCCGAGAATCGCTGAACCAAGCATGGTTCCGTTGAGAGTATAGTAGTAATGCAGATTGGATTCCAGGTCGGTTCCAATATAGGCAATAGCTGTTAAGTTCGGGGTATTCCAGCCGGAAAGGCTGAAGTCCGGGGTAAACGTCAGGACATAGCTGGCGCTGACATGCAGGCCAAGGTATTCCTCGGTAACCGTTTCACCATCAACCGTAGCCTTCAGATACGGCAGCTGAGCGCCGTCTCTGGAGTTATAGGAAGTGGTTCCGTAGCCACCCGGTGAATCGCTGATGTAGCCATTGGGGGTGATCACGGTATAGACGATGTCGCCAGAGGAGGTCATGCCAAGAATGGCATTGCCGCTGCGGCCGCCGCCGTAATGCTGAGCAGCCGCGGTGCCTAAGGTGGTCGTCTTGCCTGTGTTCAGGTCAATGCTGACAAACTTATCGCCATCGTCATCGGAGAGCTGGGCATTGATGGAAGCGTCCATTCTGGTCAGCTCCTCAACGATAACCGTTGCGCTGGCACTGGTAGTGTTGTCCTTGTTGGCAGTTGCCTTGATGGTAACCGTACCGGCGCCTACTGCGGTAACAAAGCCATTGGCGTCAACCGTAGCAACCTCTTCATTGGAAGAGGACCAGGTCACAGTCTTGTCGTCCAAGGTAATGGGTAGCACTTCAGCACTGAACTGAATCGGTTCTTCGCCGACGAAGATGCGGGCACTTGTCGGAGTCACGATGACTTCGTCAACCTTGTTTTCGTCAAAGACTTCCGTATAGCTGAATCTTTCGTACAGATATACCGGGTAAACAGAGTTTGCTGCCGTATACTGACCGTTGTTGTAGCGGACATAGTATGTATTGTTGCCGGATCTGTAGCCCAGGGCATGGTTATCGGGGTTGTAAGTAAAGTAATTGCTGGTTGAAGGAGCCGTGGTGGTGAATGTAACATTGTAGCTCCAACCGCTTCTGCCGGCAGTAAGATAGTACTCACCGTTTTTCAGCAATACACCGCTGCCGTTAGCTGAAGCTGTAAAGACACTGGTATCATCAACTTCCTTACCGTCAATGGCAATGCCTCTTTCAGTATCATAGAAGACGGTTACGGCATCGACACCCTTGGTGGCACCGCTGTGAGTCAGGGCATTTGCGCTGCTAACAACGTTGGTGTTGACGATCAGGTAATCCTTGCCGGCTACCAGGAGGTCGGACAGAACATAGATGTCCTTTTCAATGATGATGTCGCCTTCACCGATCCGGTAGATGGCGGCTTTTTCATTGCCGGCATAGTCGCCAGTGAAGACCACAACGGCATTGGCGTTGATGCCTTCCCTGTCAAAGGTATAGGTAACGGAAGTGCCGGGTTCACTCTGCTCGGGAACGACGGATCCGAAGACCTTCCGGCCGGAGACATCCATCAGAGCGAGGTAGGCAACATATCTGTCATCCTTAACGGTTACGGAAATGGTGCTGTCCGTGAAGTTTACTTCTTCAATGACCGGCTTGGTATCGTCAATGGTAAAGGTGAAGCCAAGGAAGCCGCCTTTACCGATCGCACCGCTTTCCACAACTGCGGTGATCTGGTCATTGGTCAGTGAAGAACTGGTTCCGTCTGAAGCCAGGATACCGTAGTATTCGGGCAGGGCATACAGGCCGGCAGTGAACTGCTCGCCTTCTCTTAAGCCTAAGGAGCTTACCTGAAGGTTCATATTAAGGGTCCGGCTGTTGGTCTGCTGCCAGGTCGGGGTAGTAGCCTGAGTGTTATAGTAGGCATTAGCCTGATTCCGGTTGACGGAGCCGAGCCAGATCAGCTTGCCGTCAGCATTGGTAGCGGCCGGGAAGACCGTTCCGCCGAATCTGATCAGTGTATAGACAGCTGAGAAGATAACACCTTCGCTTCTGATTGCCAGCTTATCGGCCGGGAAATTCTTCTCAACCGCATACGGGTTGCCGGTAACAAACTGATCAGTGGAAGAGGCGTCCTTCTTGAAGCGGATGCCGTTGGTATTGGTGGCACCAAAGTATGATGACTGTTCAGAGCCATACAGCTTTTCAACATAGGTAACGGCATCGAACATGGAAGGATCAGTCCAGCTGCCGTAGTATCCTAAGACAGGGATTGAGTAGGTTACGTCATCATCGCTTTCGATGAAGGTAAAGCCTTCAACATAACCGCCGTTTTCTCTGCTGGCCAGCTTTCCGTTGGCCGGGATGGCGATTTTAACGGTAATGGTTGCGGTCATACCGGGCTGTAAAGTGAAGGAATCAGCGCCAACGGCACTTTCCTGAGCCTTGATGATCTGCAGCAGAACTAAGGCGTCACGGCTGGATAAGCCCTTGTTACCGTCAACCTCAGCAGCATTCGTGTCGATCTCAACCTTGCTCTTCCTGCTCAGATAGTCCAGCAGAGCCTGAACATCATCTCTGTCCGTCTTGCCGTCCTTATTGACGTCATGAGACTCGAACGGGAGGCTGATGTCATAAGTGGTCGTGCCTTCGATCGGAGTAGTCTGGTGAGACAGCAGCGTATCGTCGGCTTCCAGATCCTGAGTAAACAGGTCAGTTCTCAGATTGTACTTGACTGCTTCCTCAGAGAAGTTGGTAATGGTAAAGGTGTAGTTAAACTTACCGGTTCTGGCCGGGTCATCGCCTACTTCAGCCTTGACCTTGCCGTCCGCGGCTGAACCCATTAAGGCCGTAATGGTGCCATCGTCAGTGCTCATCTGAATGAATGACTTGGCGGTAACGGCGGCTTCCAGGTTCGCCAGACCGGCACCCTGATTAAGCAGTGAGTAGTAGTGGTCTGACTGCTGTTCAATTACCGGAACGGCAGTAGCCATGAACATGCTCTGAGCGAAGTTTCTTAAGGACAGGCCGGTTCTCTCAGCAATGTTTTCCTCACGGTAATACTGAGCGATAGCGGCAACAAGGCCGGTTACCTGCGGGGCAGCCATCGAGGTGCCGCTCATCAGTTCATACTGATCATGTCCGCCGGCATAGCCACCGGTCTGAGCTCTGTGATAGCCGTTTAATGACAGAACGGAGCCGCCCGGAGTGGTGATCTCCGGCTTCATAACCAGGGAACCCGGAGTGCCCCAGGATGAGAATGAACTCATGCTGTAGTAGGCCATCGGGGTAAGGTCACCGGCTGAACCGATCTTGATCGTTCCGGTATAGTACTTGAAGCTACCGGCATCGTGTTCTTCAGACTGAGCCTTAATGGCTGCGCCGTCAGACTGCAGAATACCAGCTACCGGATTGGTATAGGGATAGTCGTCGCCAACCGTTGAGCTTGACAGCGTACCAGCCTGATTGTTGACGATGATGGTGGCAACAGCGCCAACGCCAACCGCACCGGTCGCCTTCTCACCGAAGGTGATGGAGCCGCGGTTTACCAGGGCGATATTGCCGGCAACGAGGTCAGCAACGGCCTCGTATTCTTCCGGATTACCAACAGCGTCAATGTATACATAATCATAAGTTCCGGCTACGCTGGTTGTCGGGGCCTTCTGCGTGCCGCCGCTTAATTCAGCATAACGGACTTCAATTGAGCCGTCGAACAGCAGATAGGGAGCATAAACACCGGTGTCATCAATTGAAGCAACCGTGAAGGAATTGGTGAATGAACCCGGACTGCCGCCGGTATGATAGTTGATGTCATCGGCATACAGCTGCTTGTTGCTGTCCCAGGAAGTATTGTTGCCGGCGGAAATGGCGGCAACAATACCGCTGTTGGCCAGATTGTTGAAAATGGTCTGATATGCGCCATTAGTATTAATGGAGGTACCGGGAGCACTGGAACCAAGAGACAGGTTGACTGAGCTGGCTCCCATGACAATGGCGTCCTCAATGGCTACCATGTAGTCAGAGTCATAGGCTCCGCCGCCGGAACCGAAGACCTTCATGACAAAGATCTGGGCATCCGGTGCCTGGCCGACAACGCCATATGTCTCACCGGCATCAACGAAGGAACCGTCAGCCGCCTTGACATAGCGGTTGGCAGTGGAGATGCCGGCTACGTGTGAGCCGTGCTCTTCCTGAGTATCGTTGAGGTGAGTTACATTCTGGTTATTATCAACATAGTTGCCAATGAAAGGGATCTTGGCACTGTAATATGAGCCTTCAGGTCTTGAGGACGGGCTCTTCCTGGAGAAGTTCAGCTGTTCCCAGACAGCGGCGACATCTTCAGCCGTCATCAGCTGATCGAGCGTACCGTCTTCCTCAATGGCATGCAGGAAGGCTTCCTCATCAAAGGACTGGTGCTCAATGTCCAAACCGGTATCAATGATGGCCAGACGGCTGCCGGCACCCTTATATTTGGTGGCGTTGACGCCGTTGGTCCCGGTCATGTCGCGGGCATTTACCATCGTCGGCCGGTCAGCTTCAGATGAATCATCCTCATAGGGAACATAGCGGTTTTCAATAACGACTTCCTTTACTCCGGGAAGGCCGGCGATCTTTTCAATGTCGCCATAGGCAACTTCGGCAGAGATTAAGTTGGCTGCCAGGGTAAGATTCCACTTGACATCCAGTTCCTTTCCACCCAGAACCTGACTGGAAATCGTCTTTGCTAACTTGTTCTGCTTCTTTTCCAGAGCAGCACGGTAAGAAATTGCTTTCTTGTTAGTGCCGATACCTTCAATCGAATAGCCGGCATCAAGCGTGGACTTGCCGTCCAGAATGATGGAGACTCGAACGATGTCAGTATCCTTATGGGCAGGCGCTTCAGCGCTGTCAGTTTCTTCCGTATCAGTCATCCTGGGGACGTTAAGCGTCTCAGGATCAACATCACTGATTCTGACGGCTGTAGTGCCGGAAGCGGAAACATTCTTCTCAGCTGACGGCAGGGTGCTGGCATATGTGGTGAACATATTGCTGAACAGCATTGCCAGGGTCAGAGTGAGAGCGAAGAAATGTCTGATCCTCCTCATATTCTATCCTCCTTTTCCAATAGAATTTGAAAATATATATATGATATTCTACTTTTCCATCTTACTTCATTGCAAGAAAAAAGCCTTAGCTTTTCAGAACTTTTGAAATCTTTTCAGCCATTGTTTATTGTTTTCATATATCTTTCAACAGCGACATTTTCCGCTGTTCATTTAATAGAAAACGCCATTCTTTCACAAATGGCGTTTCTTCTTTTCTGCGGTTATCTTTCCGACTCTTTTACCAGGGTGAATTGTCGTTTTCCGGCTGGCCGACGAAGATGTAGCGGCCCAGCTGTGGTGCCCTTATCGTTTTCTGCTGGCTGATGAATTCAACCAGAGCGTCATGGATTAGCACACCGGTATTTTCATAGTTTAGCTGCCTGGTCAGCTTGGAAGTATCGTTGCCTCCGGAAGCCATGTACTCGCTGGTTATGACCGTATAAAGACGGTTGGGATCAAGGTCATTGCCATTGCGGTCATGAATGAAGACGACCTTATGGCCGGCCGGCCTGGTGTGGTCCATCTTGACATTCAGCCCGGCAAAAATGATGTTGCCGTTATTGCCGTAGCGCTCCGGTTCGTGAACCAGTTCAAAAAGCTGCCAGATCTGACGTCCGGTCATCATTGTCTTCATCAGTGGGTCGTTGAATCCCATGACTGATATCAGTGAATATCTGGTTATCTCCCCTTCAGGGAACTGACGTCCGCAGCTGGTGGCGTTGAAGTAAACTATATCACTCTTCATTCTGTCCATCACCGCGTCGCACAGAAAGTCACCCATTTCGCTTTCGCAGCTAAGCCGCATCTTCATGGTCCGCTCGTTATAACCGATGACTTCATCGAAATAATACTGATAAGGCTTAACGATTTCGGCAACAAACGCATCGATCCGTTCGTCATGGTCAAAGTGATCATGCAGAACATCGATGATCTCGCATCTGGCCCCGACCACCTTGCGGCTCTGCTCATCAAACTGCAGGATAATGTGCGGCAGGCTCTTGCCGGAAAAACCGCCCTTGGTAACGGCGACACCCCGGTAAAGGCGGGCGTAATCACCGGGAATGTGACCGCCGATCATCACATCCGGCTTCAAATCGATGATCTGATCGATCACCTCGATAAGCTCACCCGATTCGCTTTCCTCATCAAAGTAGAAGGGAAAATGACAAAGGCCGATGATGACTTCCGCTCCTTCGGCTCGAGCCATGGGAATGTATTTCCTCAAAGCTTCCACTTCGCTTATCGCCTTAAAGGGGGCAAAGGCACTGGCGGTCACCATATACGGCGTATATTCGGTAGTACAGCCGACGATACCGTATTTGATGCCGGCCTTCTCTATTACGACATATGGCCTGGTACCTTTGATGAAGTCTCCGGTCATTTTATCAACGATATTGCTGCAGAGGATTGGGAAGGTCTGGTTGATGTGAGCGATGTTTTCCTCAAGCTGCTCTTTTCCCCGGTCAAATTCGTGGTTGCCCAGAGTCATAGCATCGGTACCGATCAGAGCCAGACCGTCAAAGACCTGCTTGCCGTGCCACAGGATCCGGTTGATGTTGTCACCGGCATCCAGCAACAGGCAATGCTGAGGGTCCTTAGCGCGCACGGATTCAATGGCGCAATAGAACCGGCTCAGTCCCGGTGTTTTTTCATCTTCCCGGAATTCGCCGTCGTAATCAGCATGGTTGAGAATGTGCAATTCAGTAATTGTCATTGACTTTTCCTTTCTCGTTTAACCCTTCAGTCCGCCCTTGGAAACACCGGTAACGATGCTCTTGCGGCAGAACAGGAAGAGGATGATCATCGGAATGACGACGATCGAAGCTCCGGCCATCAGCCTTTCATAGCGGATGCCAGCTTCGGAAGTAAAGGCAAATAAGCCAAAGGGCAGGGTACGGTTGGCGGTGGTATTGATGACCAGTACGGCCCACAGGAAGCTGTTCCAGCAGGTAATGGCGTTAAGCAGTCCGATGGTGACCAGCGAAGGGCGGGCGATGGGGACCATGACCTGCCAGAGATACTGCCAGTCACTGGCTCCGTCCACCTTGGCGGAATAATAAAGGCTGTCAGGAATCGACATGAAGAAGTTCCTCAGTATGTAGGTATAGAAGATGCTGGAGGTAAAGGGAATGATCAGCGCCGCCAGCGTATCGTAAAGCTTCAGCTTGACAATGGTGGAATAGTTGGTGATGATCAGCATTTCAAAGGGGATCATCATCATGCTCACCAGTAAGCTGAACAGCAGATCGCGGCCCGGAAATTTCAGCCGGGAGAACCCATATGCCGCCAGAATGGTATTGAACATCGTGACGCTGACGCAGATCAGGGTAACGATCAGCGAGTTGCGGAAATACTGCAGGAAAGGTGCCGTCTTAAAGGCATAGACGAAGTTCATCAATGTCGGATTGGCCGGAAAGAGGGTCGGCGGCGTGCTGTTGCATTCCGCCCAGGTCTTGGTGGCTGATACCAGCATCCAGAAGAACGGGAAGATCATGGTCAGTGCTCCCAGAGCCAGGACGATGATCACGGCGATGTTTTTGATGGTTGCCTGTTTTTTCATCTTTCTGCCCTCCTAGTGGTAGCTCCACTTTTTCTGGATCCAGTTCTGGATCAGCGTGAAGATCAGAATGATGACAAACAGCACCATGGCGCTGGCCGCAGCCGGTCCCAGTCTCATCTTGGTATAGAACTGCTCATACAGATAATAGATCACGGTATAAAGGTTGTAGGCCGGACCCGGCTTGCCGCCGAAAAGCACATACAGGGAGTCAAAGACCTTGAAGGCGCTCATCGTATTGACGATAGCCACCAGGCCGATGGTCGGTGCCAGCAGGGGCAGGGTGATGTTGAAGAACAGATCCAGCGTCTTGGCGCCATCGACCTTGGCAGCGGTGTAGTACTGCTTGTCGATGTTCTGCAGACCGGCCAGTAACAAAATGATGGTAAAGGGCATCATCGACCAGATGCCGTAAATGGACAGCGAGATCATCGAATAGGTTGGGTCATTAAGCCAGTTGATCGGTTTCAGTCCAAACAGCGACATCAGGAAGTTGAAGATGCCGTAATCATAGTTGAACAGCCAGCGGAAGACCAGACCGACGGCCGCCGTTGAGGTAACCAGGGGCATGAAGTATGCGGTCTGAAACAGGCCCTGAAGCCATCTGGAACTGTTAAGCAGCACCGCGATGATGATGGAAAGGACCATGGCAACCGGAACGACGATCAGCACATACTGGGTAGTGTTCTTAATGGCGCCGATGAAAGTCGGGTCAGAGAGTATCTTGGTGTAGTTGGCAATGCCATAGCCGGAGAAAGCGCCGGTAAGGACCCGGTAATCCTCCTTGAAGGAGATCAGAATGGCATTAATGAAGGGATAGAAGGTAAAGACGATGATTCCCAGCATGAAGGGAGTGATGAAAAGCAGCGGTTTGCCCAGGCTTTTCACCGTCATCTTCTCGTCCTGATCTCTTCTTCTCTTTTTTTCTTTCTTCTTCATCTGATACGCTCCCCGGTCTTTTCATCAAAGACAAAGACGCCCTTATCACGCAGGCTGAAGCGCACCTCAGAGCCGATGGACGGATTGTAATAGGGATCAATATAACCTCTCAGCGGCTGATCAGCCAGCGATACATTCATCAGGGTATCCTTACCAGCCTGATAGATCTCATTAACCTTAACAGTTGTTTCACCCTTGTTGTCATCAAAGACGAATGATTCCGGCCGGATGGCCAGAATAACCCGCCTGTCTTCTTCAATCTTCAGATTGGAAATCCTTATGACCTGCTTATCGCCATCAGCCACAAAGCCGCCATCGTGCCAGCAGCCTTTCAGCTGATTAATGGCGGGCGAACCAATGAAGTCGGCGACAAAGAGGTTGGCCGGATCGCCATACAGATTTCTGGTAGCGTCAAACTGCTGCTTGACTCCCAGCTTCATCAGCATGATGTAATCAGAAATGGAAGTAGCTTCTTCCTGGTCGTGAGTGACAAAGACCGTGGTTACCCCGGAAGCTTTCTGAATGCGGCGGATTTCCTCCCGCATCTCCACTCTCAGTTTGGCATCCAGGTTGGACAGCGGTTCGTCCAGCAATAACAGTTTTGGGTCCTTGACCAGCGCCCGGGCGATGGCTACGCGCTGCTGCTGGCCGCCGGAAAGCTCAGCCGGATGGCGGTCAAGGTAGTCCTCTATATGGACCATCCGGGCAAACTCCAGTGCTCTGGCATTTCTTTCTGCCTTGGGTACTTTTCTGATCTTCAGTGGGAAGGCGATGTTCTGCAGTACCGTCATGTGTGGATAGAGGGCATAGTTCTGGAAGACCAGCCCGACTTCCCGCTTTTCCGGGGTCAGGTCGGTCACATCAACATCGTCAAAGTAGATCCGGCCGCTGCTGACCGGCAGGATGCCGGAAAGCATATTGAGCATGGTGCTCTTGCCGCAGCCCGACGGACCCAAAAGGGCAATGAGCTTTCCGCTTTCAAAGGTTTCCGACAGATCATTGACGGCAATGACATCGTCAAACCGCTTGGTTAAGTGTTCCAGTGTTACTTTCATACCAGTAATTCCTCCAGTACTCTGCCGTCCGTATCCGGCATTTCGAAGCCGATCATTCTGGCCATGGTCGGGGCTTCATCGACCATGTCCGCTCTTTCAATCACTACGCCTTTTTTTATCGAAGGTCCGCAGGCGATAAAGGCGGTATTCTCATCGCGGTCCGGCCGTGAGCCGTGAGTAGCGGCCCCGATGTAATGGTCTCCGGGGATCTTGCTGTTCCAGAGATAAGGGGTATCGGGATCGTCGTTAAAGGCAATGTTGCGCCGGCTTTCAATGACGAAGTCAAACGGACCGGCCAGGTGGTACTCTTTCTTCATCTCCTCTTTATCCAATACGTAAAGCAGCTGGATATCAGGATTATACTTCAGACTCTCCAGATAATCCCTGACCTTCTGAGCCATGACTTTATCTTCCGGATCCTTCAGTTCAATGTAGCAGGACAGGCCGTTGGAATGAGCGAAGCAGTCGCAGTCAACGATCCTGCCGTCCTTACGGCGGATGAATCCGGCCTCGGTGAGCAGGACATTCATATTCAGAACATCATCAATGTCCGTCTGGCCGTGGTCCCCCATGATGACGATATTGGTGTTATCCGGATCACCGTAGCGTTTCAGACATTCCATGATGACTCCGAATTCCTCGTCGTGCTTGCGCAGCTGATCAAAGGCCTGCTGACTGTAGACACCATAGCGGTGGCGGGCGGAGTCCAGGTCGCACATCTTAATCAGCATGACATCAGGTTGACCGAAGTCTCTGAGCAGGTCTGGGGCAACCGACATTGTAAGCAGGTCAAGAGATGAATCCTTACCCTTTATATATCTTCCATATTTCCAGTAATAGGCATCCAGCAGATTCTGGGTCGCATTACCGTTTTCCAGATACTGCAGCGGGGCATAGCCATCATAGTGATAGGGAACGACCATCGGCCAGTTGTAGGTGTAGTCAGCCCCCGCCGATACCGGCCAGCTGAGCGAACAGGTAGTCAGGCCATGCTCACGGGCGTGATCCAGCAGGGTCGGTCCATTGACCTGCCGCTTATAGCCATACCATGTATCGTTCTTCTCACAGTGCAAAAGCCGCTCATTGGAAACGATGCCGTGCCTGTCGACATAAGTACCGGTAAGAATGGATACATGGCAGCAATAAGTCAGCGCCGGGTGAACCGGCAGCAGGTGATGAACATGGGAGCCGTTCTTAATTACCGGGCCGAAATTGGGCATGGCAGCCATGCGTTCAATGTCACAGGAACACAGGGCGTCGATCATGAAAACAAGCAGTTTCTTCATATCGGAATTCTCTCTTTCTGAAAAACATGTAAAGAGCATCAAAAAAGCGGTAAATGCCAGAATAGCCACAAGCAGCAAGCTGTGACTATTCTGGTTATTACCTGTTTTTGATCAATGATTAGTGTTCGCTAAGGGCGGCGTTGCAGGCATCGACACAGGCCTTTAAGGCATCCTCAGGGGTAGCCTGGCCGGTCAGAACCGTCAGCAGCATCTTATCGATCTCGGTACGGACGGTTGATGAACCGTAAATACCGCTTAACCAGTTCAGATTCGGCATCTCAGCAGCCAGAGCGGCAGCTGCGATGTTGGTCTTGGTGTATTCCTGATACTCAGGAGTATTCAGGGATGAAGTATAAGCCGGTGAAGCACCGAACTCGATAGCCCACTTGGCGGCTACTTCTGTTGATGAGAAGTACTTCAGCCACTTGTAAGCAGCCTTTTCTCTCTCCGGGGTTGACTTGAAGCAGACCATGCCGCCACCCCATGACGGGATGTATCCATGAGCATCCTGCATGATCGGAGCGCAGCCGACTTCAAACTTGCCGTCATTGGCAGTTGCGTAGCCGACACCGGCGCTTGAGCCGGTATAGGAAGCTACGGCACCGCTGGTGAACGGACCGGAGAAGTAGTAGTCATCACCGACTAAGCGGAAGATGCCCTCATCGATGCAGCTCTTGAGCCACTTCAGGGTTTCCAGAGCGATGTCATTGTCGAATTCAACCTTCTTGGTGGTCGGGTTGATGTAGCCTGAGCCTTTCTGGATGATGATGCCGGCGAAGGTATCCATCAGAGAGTCAGAGCCCCAGCCCGGTTTACCGGTCTTCTGATAGATGGTACGGCTGACTTCTTCCAGTTCCTTCCAGGTGGTCGGAGCCTTCAGACCCAACTCGTCAAACAGGGTCTTGTTGTAGTAGTATACTTCCGAAGTGCAGATGACCGGGATCATGTAGATCTTGTCCTCGCCAAACTGGGTAACTTCACCATACAGCTTGCCTACCATGTCGCTCTTGAAGGTCGGAATGCCGATCTCCTTGTCGTTGATGTAGGGAGCGAAGTCGACCAGCAGATCATCAGCGATGTACTCGATTACTTCATTGGAGTATCTTGAGCAGACATCCGGGCCAACACCGTTTCTGACGGCCTGCAGCAGGTTGGCATCATAATCCTGATAGGGCTGCTGTACAGCGGTGACATGAACTTCATTCTGTGACTTATTGAACTCCTCAACCAGAGCGTTCAGATAGTCATTGTGATGTTCAGTGTAAGTGTGCCAGTAGGTGACCTCAACCGGTCCCGTCGGCTCAGGATCCTTCTGACCGGAGCATCCGGCAAAGGAAAGGACCATGCCAATTACCAGCAGAACAACTAATAATTTCTTCATATTATCCTCCTCTATCTATATGAATTAAGTATATTGTAATACTACTTTTACTTTGATGTCATTATCTTTGTGTTTGACTTGCCACATTTATTCACAAGCCGAAAGCCCGTCACAATAAAACGGCTGGCAAGCCAGCCGTCTGTACATTCGCAGCAACTAGAAATGAATGGATCTTACGACCTTTGGTTCGAAGTTGCTGAGGTCATAACGGGAAGCGAAATGCAGGACATAACTGCTGCCGTCATGCTCAATGAAGTAGAAATGAATGGTACCGCCGTCATCACGGGGAACCTCATAAAAACTGTAATCGATGTTATCCGTCTTTCCCGGGCTAAGAGGGATGTCGCTTTCCAGGCCCAGATCCTTCATTGCGGCCTTGAAGTCCTGATTACGGTAATAAAAGATCCGGAAGAACAGCAGATTTGAACTGTCCTGCTGCAGATAGCTATACTGGACATAGATGTTCTGCCTTACTTCCTGAAAATCCGCAACCGCCAGATAACTGACGCCGCTGAATTCAGCCTCCTTATCAAGACGGAAGGAACAGTCGTTGATCACCACCAGGCTTTCATCAGCCGGAAGCGCATCAGGATGACCACCTTCATTTTTTCCGGAACCGCAGCCGCTCATCATCACCAGCATGACCGCTGTCAGCAATACTATCATGATGCTTCTTTTCATAGCTTCACCTCATTGTTCATTTTCCTAATTCTAACAGAAAACTGCCGGCTTTACAGCCGGCAGTCTGTTGGTTACATTTCAGTTTCTATGCCAGTTCTTCTTCCCGGCGGTTGCGGCGGGAGGTATCACTGATCCAGGAGAGGTCCATGGCCAGTCCAATGGCACTGAACAGCATCAGCCAGTAACCTACGGAGTCACGGTCGCCGGTCGGCGGCGTGGAACTGTGGTAGGTATTGGTAATGATGAATGAATCCTTTTCCCGGGTGATGGAAACTACGTAGTTTTCTACCTTTTCTTCCTCAACTTCATAGACGATCTCTTCGCCATCGAGGTAAGCCGGCAGTTCATCGAAGACTCCCTGCCACTGGTTGGCTTCGCTGAGCACCAGCACTCTTCCGGTATCCTCACCGTTTGCCAGCAGGTGAACGGTAATGCTCTTGGTACGCATCTGATACTCGTTGTCATTATCCTTCCAGACCTTGCGGACCGGCAGTTCGATCCAGACCATCTTATTGATGAAGGTCAGTTCATCGGAATCATCAGCTACTTCAGCCTTGAATTCTTCACCGTCAAAGGTCAGTCTGATCTTTACCGTCTTTTCGGCTTGATCGAAGATGATGTCATCTTCATCAGTGATGACTTCTCTGACCGTATAGCTCAGGCAGCCTTCATCATCAGTTCTGTCCAGATCCTCAACGGTAAACTGCAGCGGAGTGAAGGAGATCTTGCCTTCAGCGTCATTGCTGACAGCTTCAACCAGTTCGCCGCTTTCATCCAGCAGTTCAAAGGTAAACTGACCGTCTTCCAATTCACCGTGTTCCAGGATCTTTTCGCCGGTGATAACGCATTCGGTCTGATAACCGACATCAAACTCAACGGTGCGCTTTAAGCCGACATACTGAGTACCTTCAGCTACGCCGACCAGCGTCTGGGCTTTAGCATCTTCCTTGGCCTCGAAGATGTAGCAGCCGCTGTTGAGCTCGCGGGAGCCGCTGAGTTGAAGGGTGATCTCACTGTTTTCCTTCAGCTGCAGACCCTCAACCAGATATGATGCCTTACCGGTCTCCATGTTCACGGTTGCCAGGTCAACATCGTTCTGGCTGATGACGACCTTAAGATCATCGCTGTCCATGATCTCACTTCCGATTTCGAAGCTGATATCGGCCAGGTAGATGTCATTGTCGGTTGCCTGTCCCTGAGAGATTCTTTCCCGGACGGTAATGTCAACGTCATCGAGAGAGTTGGTCTTGGTAAAGACCGTGGTCAGCGGGTGAGCAGCGATCTGCCCCTTGACCAGGAAATCGTAGATCTTCTTGATCTGGTTGCCACCGTTCTTATAGTTTTCCAGCCACTCATAGTCCGTGGAATTGAAGCTATAGTTCTTGAGAGCCGGACCGGTAACGACCGTCTCATCAACGGCGAAAGAGAGTTCGCGGTTACCGAATTTCCAGATTGCTGCCTGGGTAGCGGTCAGTGCTTCACCATGGGTGAGAGCCTGGGCTTCGGCTTCCGTAAGAACATTGTTTTCCAATAACAGTTCTCTGAAAGTTTCCAGTGAACCGGTGCCGCTGACGGAACCCCAGTAGCCGTTCATGCAGATATAGCGGATGTGTTCCGCATCCTGAGTACTGTAATAGCTGCCGTCTTCGACATTTCTGCCGTTATAGGTATCCTGCAGGTTAGCGTCAGTCGCTACGTCGCAGCAGTAGGTGTAATAAACATTTCCGAGGTTATCGATCAGCTTGTACTGACCGGGAACGTCAATGGAACGCTTTCTGATGACTTCCGGATCATTGGGGTCTTCGCCTTCGCGCAGGGACCGGGGGATGATGCCTGTAAACTGCACCATGATGCGGCTGGCCAGACCGTTATTGACCAGAGTATAGGGGTATTCTTCTGACTCGACATAAGGCTTGTCATTGGGGTCGACGCCGTTAAGGCCGACACCCCAGAGGTTGTTTACGCGGTCTGTCCAGGGATTTACTGACGGCCGCAGGCTCATGTCCGGACGAATGGACGCCAGTTCATGCATGGTGAGGTTTTCGGTAAACTCAACATCGCCCAACTGCACGACGACATCTCTTACTACGTCTCTGTTTTTAGGCTCTTCATCCTGAGCAACCGCGCTCTGCAGGCCGGTCAGCACCATGATGAGGCTGAGAACCAGTATAAGTAATCTCTTTTCCTTTTTGTTTCTAAGCATATCTACCCTCCGTAAGAATTGCTATCAATCAATGAAGGTACACAATACCTTCTGAAATCATTACATTCTCATTTATATTAATATTACTATTTTCAGATTATCCTGACAACAACATTTGCTTGTTTTATTGCCAAAATCAGGACAAAATCGCCATGGTTTGAACATGTTCCAGTGTTTCATACGGTTCAGCCGCCGAAAAAAAGCGGGCAATTCACCCGCTTCTTCTGCCTTGTTTTGGCCAGCTCCTACTTAACGGTTACCGCAGTGATGTGGGGGTTCGGTCCGTTATACCAGTACAGGAAGCCTTCCAGATCAACGGTCTGACCGATCTGCAGGCCTTCAACAGCCTTATAGACAGCGGTATCCTTGCCGCAGAGGTAGGATTCAACCGTGAACTGATAGGTAACGCCATTGCTGGAAACGTTGAAGTAGAGGTCACTGCCCGGTTCACCGGAGCCGTCCCAGTTATACAGGAAAGCGACTTCATTGCCGTTGGGATCAGTGCTGGCTTCAACTTTCATACCCTTGAAGGTGACCTTCTCAGTCATGTGGCTGATCAGATTTTCAGTGCCTAATAAGGAAGTGACATCAACCGGCTTGGCAACATAATTGCCTTCTTCGATCTCCCACTTGGCATCGATGATCTCAACCTGACCGGACCATTCAGCCTTGAAGCCGGTAACCTTGATCTTGGTTCCCTCGGTCAGCTTGTTGTACTCTTCTTCTGAGCAGGGCATTTCATAAAGGAAATAGGCACCGTCAGCGTCCTGAGTATAGAAAGTTCCCTTATCCTGCCACCAGGACTGCTTGGCCTGGATGTAGGTCTCAATGGTAACTTCACTGTTAAGCTCAGCGGCGACATACTGTTCGTGAGTCATGACACCTTCGCCCTTCTTCTTGGGATCATCCTTCTGGCCGCAACCGGCAAAGGATAAAACCATGAGCAGGGATAACATTAAGACAAATAGCTTTTTCATTGTTTCTCTCCTTCTGCAGTCCCTTGGGACTGCTAATTAATTATAGAACTGCCGGCAGGCATAATCAACTCTCATGCCGGTCAGCCGTTTTTCTTAAGCCTTTCCTTGCGGATATCATTAAGGTAATACGCAGCAAGAAACAGCCAGACCACGGACAGGCCACCCAGTAATGCTACCGCCGTTTTCGGCAGCGGGCCGAGATCAGCCTTGCCGCTGGTGCCGGCCTGGATCTGATCAAGATGGTAAAGCGAAGTGACATTGCCATACAGTTTCTTATAGAAATCCTCATCGATCGTCTGCTTACGGTTGACCGCCTTGGCAGTCTCCTCAATCAGGGCACCGGCAGCTTCTCTGAGGGAAGCGGAGCCGTTGAAGACCGGGGTAACAAAGGTGTTTTCCGTATTGGCGATCAGCAGTTTTACCGCGTCAATCTTACCATGATAGTGTTCCTCATTGTCGCTGCCGCCCAGGGACAGGTACTGCTGATAAGCGGGATCCTGCTGAGCCTTCAGCGTAACCGGACTGTAGCCCTCCGTCTGGCTGTAGCCAATCTGGATATCGTTAGTCAGAAGATATTGGGCAAACAGCCAGGAGGCCAGGACTTCCTGCGGATCCGCCTTATTGAAGACGCAGATCGAAGGCCCCTGAGAGATCATGGCCGGGTGTTCAGCGTCAAACTGCGGGATCATCCGCACCACCATCTCGAAATCCACCAGATTCTCCTCAGCGATGTCCTGATGACCCAGCGGGGCATCCGGCCCCATCCAGGTCGCCCCGGCAGTGGAGTCAATGGCGAAAATGCACTGGCCGGCATTGAGGAAGTTGGCCGGGTAAGACGAGATCTTGAAGGTTGATAAGGCTCCGGCCTGAACATTCTCCCGGACCATTTCCAGGATCTGACGGGTCTGATCGTTGAAGATCTGCACTTCACCTTCCCCGCTGCAATAGGGTGCGTTAAGCTGTCTGAGCATCTGGATCATCATGTTGTCAGTGGACTTATAGATGAAGGGGATCATGATCTTCTGGCCGTTGACCAGATAATTGCCATCGGCGTCCTTCTTAGTGGCGGCCCGGGCAATCTCAAAGATCTGTTCCCAGCTCATGACTTCCGGAATTTCATAACCCAGTTTATTGACGTAGGTCTTATTGATGTAGAGCGCTTCCGTAGAGCGCATGAAGGGAAGGCAGTAATAGTGGCCATTCAGTTTTCCCTCCTCCAGAAACTTGCTGACCATCTGGTCAAGGGAGGGCGAATCGAAGCGCACCTGGCGGCCAGCCAGACCGTAATCTTCATTGACATACAATTCATCAAGCGGAACCACGGTATTATTGCCGGTCAGATAGGTGGCAACATGGTCGGGATAGGTGATGCAGACATTGGGGGTCGTACCGGTGGCCAGATTGGTGATGACATCGTTATAGATACGGGAATAGTCGGTATAAAGCCGGATGTTGACCTTGACATTGGGATAAAGGGCTTCAAAGTCGCTGACGGCCTTGTTGTAGATGGCGGTCTGATACTTGTTGGTATCATTTTTTGCCCAGAAGACGATCTCATAATTCCGGGAAGTGTCAAAGGCTTCCGGCATCACGAAATCAGCCATCTGTCTCTGGCCATGGCAGCCGCTTAACGGCATAAGCAGGCTCAGTGTAACGATCATCAGGAGTATTCTGCGGACAGTCTTTCTCATCCCTTGGTACCTCCCCGGGCAACGCCCTCCATGATCTTCTTATGGAAGATCAGAAACAGTACGATTAACGGCAGCGAGATGACCACCACGGCGGCCATCATGGCCGGAATGTTTTCCCGGCCAAAGCCGTTTTCCCGGATCTCCTGAATGCCGTTGGAGACCAGGAAGTAAGCTTGCTGATCGGTGATCAGCCGCGGCCAGACATAACTGTTCCAGCACTCAATGACTTTCAGGATGACCACCGTGACGATGGTTGGCCGGCAGATCGGAATCAGCACCTTGAACAGAAACTTCAGATCAGAAGTACCGTCAACCTTGGCAGCCTTGTAAATCTCATCGGGAACCTGGGAGAAATTCTCCTTCAGCAGATAGATGTAGAAGATCGAAGTCAGTGAAGGCAGGATCAGACCCAGAAAGGTGTTGCGCATGTTCCAGTTGGTAATGGTGACGAAGTTGGTGATGACGACCAGTTCATTGGGGATCATCATCAATGATAACAGAATGGTGAAGACCAGATTGTTACCCCTGAACTCCAGCTTGCTGAAGGCAAAGGCCGCCAGAATTATAACCAGCAGCATTCCTCCCGTTGTCGCGACCGCAAAGATCAGGGTATTAAGCAGATAGCGGGCAAAGGGAACGGCGATAAAGACCTCGACATAGTTTTCCAGAGTCGGGGAAAGGGTGAAGAACTTCGGCACATATTCCGAGGAATAAGCGCCATAGCTCTTGACGGAGGTCAGGATCATCCAGTAGAAGGGGAAGATGACGCAGATCGCCCAGAATACCAATAAGGCATAGGTCAGGATCTTCTTGATCTTCTTGCGGCAGCGCAGCTGATTTTCCATTCTTTCAAAATCATTATTCATGGCTGCACCTCCTAATAGTGAACGTGCTTCTTGCTTACCAGCAGGTTGATGCAGGTAATGGAAAGCACGATGGCAAACAGGATGATGGCCGCGGCTGAG
>JAEEGL016113105.1_pt1 | contig 72986 bp, 43 predicted proteins | sample 9134231 | NCBI WGS metagenome assembly JAEEGL01 (sample SAMN16246548, study PRJNA631951) | gut metagenome | biome: gut microbiome; feature: rumen; material: fiber-attached | host: Bos | place: Iran: Karaj | collected 2018-10 | reverse complement strand
ACCCCATGCAAAAAATGCCGGGGAAACATTGTCTGAATCTGTCAGGACTGTCCGTAATATAAAAAAAGGCAAATCACCTTTGACGGTCGTTCATGTATTATAACACCTTATCTTCAGACATCCGGTAACAGCTCTGAAAAACAAATACCGGATAGCTGCCTGTCCTCTGTACATCAGTATTTCATAGAACATACCCCCCAAAAAGGGGGAAAGCGGTTACAAAGGTAGCACTATTTTGTGATACCTGCAAGAAAAAACTTAAAAATTTTTACAAATATTTTATCTTTTCTTTTTTCCCATCTAATCGAGCAAAGAACAATGCCCTCATTTACGAAAGCGGATGCAAAGATAAGGACTTTTTCGACACCTGCAAAATGTTTTCATCTTATTATTTTCCACCTTATATATAATAAGGAGTGAACTTTGACCATGAATCATAACAATCGTTCATGCGGCTTGTTTTTTCTGTTTTTGCAATGAGGTATTATGGAAAAACAGTATATTTGTATCCTAAATCGAAAGAACATGAACGAATTCACACCTTGGACATTGTTTACGGATGTGGGCATCATCTCATTGTTATTGCTTTTGGGCAAACTAATCAGAGTAAAGGTGCAACTGGCACAACGTTATTTTATACCTCCTAGCCTGATGGCGGGTTTCATGGGCTTAGCTTTCGGTCCAGGTGGACTGGGTTGGCTACCACTATCTAACAACATGGGAACATATGCCAGTATACTGATTGCTTTTATCTTTGGATGTTTGCCTTTCGTCTCTGATATCAAGAAGCAGGAAAGAGGTACTCGAGCGAAGCGTATGTGGATCTATTCGCAGACAGGAATGTTGTGGCAATGGGCATTTGGCGCCCTGGTAGGTATTGGCATCTTAAGTGTATTCTGGCCGGTTGTCCCCTATTTCGGACTTTCACTACCTAGCGGTTTCTGCGGTGGACATGGTACGGCTGCAGCCATAGGACAAGCTTTTAGTAAGATGGGCGGTGATGACATGATGACATTGGCAATGACTTGTGCTACGGTAGGCATACTCTGTTCGGTATTCATCGGACTAGCACTCATCAAATGGGGCACAAAGAAGGGTTATACCTCCTTCCTTACCACATTTGAGGAATTGCCTAATGAGTTACGTACAGGTTTGCTACCTGCTGACAAACGTCATAGCATGGGGGAATCATCCACCTCTCCCATCTCTATCGATAGCTTAGCATTTAATCTTTCCATCATAGCCATGGTGGCATTAGGTGGCTATGGCATCAGTAAAGGTGTGTCCTATTTCATGCCTCAACTAGAGATGCCGGTCTTCAGTTGTGCTTTCATATTTGGCATCCTGATGCGTTATATCTTTAAAAAGACGGGATCATTGCAATACACATCACCTCGCATTATTAGACACTTAAGCGGAGCATTCACTGACTTCTTAGTAGCATTTGGCATCTCTGCCATCAAGCTATCTGTAGTGCTGAATTACATTGTTCCTCTGAGTATCTTACTCATCAGTGGTCTGCTACTCACCCTTCTCTATGTGCTGATTGTGGGTCGATGGCTAATGAAGAATGATTGCTGGTTAGAGAAAGCCCTATTTACATGGGGATGGTTCACTGGTACAGTAGCTATGGGTATTGCCATGTTGCGAGTGGCTGACCCAGAACAGAAAAGCCATTGTATGGATGACTATGCCATAGCTTATCTCTTTATAGCCCCCGTAGAAATCTGTCTCATCACCTTTGCACCAGTAGCTTTTGCCAATGGCTATGGTCTGCACTTCGGTCTCTTAGCTCTAATCGCTGGGGCTTGCATCATGGTATACGCTTGGAACAAGAATCATTGAATTGACCTTATTTATATGAAGAAGTCCTCCCAAACAGGAGGACTTCTTCATTATTTTAATAAACATGTTCATCGTGTTGAATTTCTTCGGCGTCGATAGGCTTACTATCTATCTTTCGCCATGCATAGAAGATATAGGCAAGCACAAATGGCACAAGTAACGAAACATAAAACATGGTGATAAGAGTAAACTCACTGCTACAACTGTTGGCTAGTGTTAGCGAACTCTGCAAATCAGCAACACTGGGATAATAAGACGTATTGTTATAGCCTGCTAACAAGAAGAGAGATGTAACAGTAAGTACCGTTCCCGTTCCTACAAACCAAATACCACGTTTAAAGGCTGTTTTCACTAATGACCAGAATATACCATACAATACTAACACTACACCTGCAAGTAACATAATTGTTACCAAAGGCAATGCCATTAAATTGTGAAGGTACTTAAAGGTTTCCATAGAAACAACACCTGTGACTGGATCAACGGCAAAACCTTCAGTGATGAGCAGGTGCACAAGCCAAGTAAGGAAAAATGCCAAGAAGAAAATGGTATCAAAACCTAAACTCTTACGTGCTCGACGATGAAGATCGATATCTTCAATATTGTTGATAAAATATAGCTCGCCCAAGATACGAGCCAAGAAAAGCACCGCTATGCCCAATATTACATTGAAGATGTTTAAACAAGCATCCAAACCACCAGAGGCATTGCCCCAATAACTGATAACAGGTGCTACGGTATCGGTGATATTACCCTTGTCAACGTAGAAGTTAGAACCTGTGAAAAAAGTAGATACTGCCGCGCCCAATAAAATTGGTGCCAACACGCCATTGGCAATCAGGAACCAACGATAGGTATTCTTGCCCAACAGATTGCCCAACTTAGACTGGAATTCATAGCTCACCGCTTGCACTACGAAAGTAAATAGTATAAGCATCCATACCCAATAGGCACCACCGAAACTCGTGCTATAGAACAACGGGAAAGAAGCGAAAAACGCGCCACCAAAAGTAACGAGAGTAGTAAACGTAAACTCCCACTTACGTCCCGTAGAATTAATCATCATCTGTCGCTGCGTTTCATTCTCAGGAAGATTCAACAACAGCGAGTTGCCTCCTTGCACAAAGAGCAAGAAGACGAGGAGTCCGCCTAACAATGATACGACGAACCACCAATATTGTTGTAAGAATTCGTAACTCATAACACTACTTTATTTATCATTAATTTCCGGGCCTTTCTTTATCGCCTTCAGCATAATGCCGATCTCTGCTATCAGCAAGATGGTGAATAGGAAGAGGAAAATGAAGAATGTCAATTGCACGCTACCTATAGAAACCTGTGAGATAGCAACATTGGTAGGCATCATGTCTTGAATCACCCAAGGCTGACGACCAACCTCAGCCACTGCCCATCCTGCCTGACTTGCCAAATAGCCCAATGGGATGGTGAATATTGCCACCCAGTGCAACCATTTCATGCTAGCAATGTCTTTCTTGTAAACCAGAAAGAGCACCACCAAGAAGAATAGAATGAAATAGCCACCCAGCATGACCATTATACGGAACATATAAAAAGTCAATGCCACAGGAGGCACTACATCATTTACATTCTTAATGTGTCCATAACCAAAATATGGCATATTTTCACGCATCACGCCTGCCTGTACCTTAGCCTCAGCATCATTTCCATCAGCACGTGCTTGTCGATAGGCAGCAAAAGCTGCTATCGCCTTCTTACCTTTAGCAATCTTTTCTTCTACAGATAGAGCTGTGGTACCGTCTTTCTGCTGATAGCCACCATTGAGCAAGTCGTTGATACCTGGCACAAAGGAATTAATGTCACGATCAGCCAACAGAGATAGCATATATGGAATCTTGATCTCAAACAGATAAGGCTCTACACCATCCTGCGGTGTCTGCTTAGCAGGATTCAATATGGCAACGGCAGTAAGTCCTGCCCCACTTTCACCTTGATAAAGGCCTTCCATAGCCGCCAATTTCATCGGCTGATACTGAGCTACCTGATGACCAGATTCATCACCAGTAACAGCTACTAAAGCAGCAGCAATGATGCCCACGATAGCGCCTATCTTAATACTTGCCAAGGCAAACTTCTTCTCTCGCCCTTTCAACAGGTACCAACAACTGACACCTATCACAAAGATGCCACCCAATACCCAAGCAGAGGTCACCGTATGGAAGAACTTGCTCACTGCAAAAGGCGACAAAGCCACCTCGGCAAAGCTAATCATCTCGTTGCGAGCCGTATCGGGATTAAACTCCATACCAACAGGATGCTGCATCCACGAGTTAGCCACCAATATCCACCAAGCTGAGATGGTAGCGCCTGCACCTGTAAGCCAAGTGGAAGCTAGGTGGAAGCCCTTGCTTACCTTCTTCCATCCAAAGAACATAACGGCCACGAAGGTACTTTCCATAAAGAAAGCCACAATGCCTTCGATGGCCAATGGAGCGCCGAAGATGTCACCAACGAACCAACTGTAGTTGCTCCAGTTGGTACCGAACTCAAACTCTAAAATAAGTCCTGTAGCAATGCCCACGGCAAAATTAATACCAAATAACTTCATCCAGAACTTAGCGGTGCGTTGCCAGAACTCATCGCCAGAACGGTAGTAGAGTGTTTCCATGATACCCATCACCACTGCCAATCCCAAGGTGAGAGGCACAAACACCCAGTGATAAATGGCCGTGAGAGCAAATTGTGCCCTCGACCAATCAATCAAAGAAGTGTCAATGTTTTCAATCATAGTATATTAGTTTTAAGTTATTATTCTTGGTAACTCCTACTGATGATTTGTGAACTCACATAATCACCTTTTTGTGAATCATCATCAGTGACTGTATTGAGGAAATTTGGGAAGAAAAAAACACGCAAGATGCAGAACATGATGAAAAGCTTGATGAAGATAAGTAGCCACAGCGTTTTTCCAATGGTCATGCTTCTGAAACCATCCACATAAAATTGCCATATCTTGGAGAATATGTTCTTCATCTCTCAATGATTTAAGGTCTAAGATACAAAAATAGGAAAGTTTTTTGAACTCTCCTATTTTTTAACTTCATTTTTCACTAACTAACCTTAAAAAATATATAATGACAATCATAATTCAACGAGCCGAGGACGCCCCACCCGCCATTGGCCCCTATTCAGTTTGAAGCCTTCCTACTGATTATTCTGATACTTCCTAATGGTTGTTCCCATGCTTGGAACTAAGGGAAAACTGCATAAATCATATGGTAAAGTCTTTTGGGAGTGCAGGCACGGCGTTCTACTACTAGAAAACGGTCGCTTTACTACTAGAAGAAGTATGAATTACTACTAGACGGTTGGTCTGCTTCTGGAACACTAATACTCTACTACGGGAGGACGGTCAATCTACTACGTGAGGAACGGCGCTCTACTACGGGAGGGCTAAAAGGGTCTCTTCATATATATTAATATGGTGTAATCGCCCTCATAATTTTGAGCTCTTTGGAAAATACTATGGCATTTGTCGATAAAAAGTGTCTGTTTGTCGATTTTTGTTGCAGAACCTCGCCTCGTCCCCTACCTTTGCAGCAAAATAAAATTGAAAATAAACAATTTCAGAGATATGAAAACGAAAAGATTATTTGGAATGACAATTCTTAGTATGGTATGCATCGCCAACCTCTTTGCCCAGGAAGGTATCGCTCCACGCCAAGAAGCATGGTCAACGGACACAACAAGAGTGGCAACCGTACAGCCTGATCAATGGACGCTACAGGATTGTATTGATTATGCCTTACAGCAAAACATTACTATCCAGCAGAACAGATTGCAAGCTGCAAGTGCAGAAATCGACGTAAAGAACGCTAAAGCTGACTTCCTGCCAAGCGTTTCTGCAAATGTAAGTCAGAACGTGAGCTATCGCCCCAATGCCGCTACTACTATGATGGTGATGGGTTCAGAGGTGAGAACATCTAACAATAAAACTTCTTACAACGGCAACTACGGATTAAACGCGAACTGGACACTTTTCAATGGGAAAAGAATAAACACGTTGAAGCAGCAAAAGTTGAACAGCGAAGCTGCTGACCTGGATGTTGCTCAAAGTGAGAACAACATTATCCAGCAGATTACTCAAATTTATATCCAGATTCTGTATGCCGCTGAGTCTATCAAAGTGAATGAGGCTAACCTGGCCGTAAGCGAGGCCAACGCAGAACGTGGCAAGCAGTTGTTCGAGGCAGGTAGTTCCTCTAAAGCTGACTACGCTCAGCTGGCTTCACAAGTGAGCCAGGACAAGTATCAGCTGGTGAACTCACAGGCACAACTCCAAAACTACAAATTGCAACTGAAGCAATTGTTGGAGATTGAGGGTGAAGAAGAAATGGACCTTTTCTTACCCGAATTGAGCGACGATGACGTTCTGATTCCTCTGCCTACCAAGACTGATGTATATAATGCAGCTTTAGCGATGCGTCCTGAGATTCAGTCAAGTCGTTTGGATGTAGAAGCTGCCGATTTAAACATCAAAGTAGCAAAGGCTGGTTATCTGCCTACTGTAAGCATGACGGGCAACATCAACAGTAACAACATGAATGGTTCAGGGAAGGGATTCGGCACTCAACTGAGCGACAACTGGAGCAACTCTATCGGTGTTAGTGTAAGCATTCCTATTTACGACAAGCGCCAGACTAAGAGCCAGATTCAGAAAGCCCGTATCCAGAAGCAGAACTCTGAGTTGAACCTGCAGAGCCAGCAGAAGACATTGTACAGCAACATTGAAGGCTTGTGGCTCGACGCCAACACAGCACAACAACAATATATTGCAGCTAAGGATCAGTTGAGCAGTGCACAAACCAGCTTCGACTTGGTACAGGAACAGTTTAACTTGGGAATGAAGAATACCGTAGAACTGCTGAAAGAGCAGATAAACCTGGCAAAAGCCCAAAACTCTCTGTTACAGGCCAAGTATATGGCAATTATGAACCAGCAGTTACTGAGGTTCTACGGAGGAGAGAGCATTGTGATAGGATAATAAATAATGAATGATTGAAAATAATAAAAAAACAAGATAATATGAAAAAGAAAACTATTATTTGGGCAGCAGTAGCTGTAGTAGCATTGCTTGCTATTGGTTCCTGGTTGTTCGGCAGTTCACCAGACGCACAGAAGGTGCACATCGCAACAGCTCCTGTAATCAAAGGAGACGTTTCAGTGTCTATCACCGCAACAGGTACCATCGAGCCTGTAACTAAGGTAGAGGTTGGTACCCAGGTAAGTGGTATCGTCGACAAGATTTATGTAGATTACAATTCAGAGGTAAAGAAAGGCCAGCTGATTGCTGAAATGGATAAGATTACCTTGATGAGCGATTTACAAAGTTCTCAAGCAAACTATAACGGTCAAAAGGCAAACTTTGAGTATCAGGAGAAGACCTACAATCGTAATAAGGCATTGCACGAGAAGCAGCTCATCAGCGACACCGAGTTTGAACAGAGCGAGTATAGCTACATGAGTGCTAAAGCTCAATATGAACAGAGCAAGGCAAACTTGGCGAAGGCACAACGTAACCTCTCTTATGCTACCATCTATTCACCTATTGATGGTGTAGTCATCAATAAGGCAGTGGAAGAAGGACAGACAGTAGCAGCAGGTTTCAACACTCCTACCTTATTTAATATAGCTGCTGACTTGACACAAATGCGAGTGGTGGCCGATGTGGATGAAGCTGATATAGGCGGTGTCGTTGAAGGCCTTCGTGCCACATTCACAGTAGATGCTTATCCAGATGATGTGTTCGAAGGTACTGTAGTACAGGTTCGTCTCGGCGAGAAGAGCAGTTCTACTACCAGTAGCTCTGTGGTTACCTATGAGGTAGTCATCAACGCTCCAAACAACGACCTGAAACTGAAGCCAAGGTTGACAGCCAACGTTACCATCTACAAGCAAGAGCACAAAAACGTGACATTGGTTCCAAGTCGTGCCCTGCGTTTTACTCCAACTCCGGCTATTGGTGCTACTCAAATCAATGATGTCGATGCTCCACATAAAGTATGGACAAAAGAAGGAAATGTATATACCGCTCATGCTGTAACGGTTGGTCTGACTGGCAATAGTATGACTGAAGTATCTGGCATAGCTGAGGGTATGGAAGTTGTTACAGATGCTACTTCTACAGAACGTGTCAACAGCATGATGGAAAGAATGAGTAACGGTCCTGGTGGAGGCAGTCCTGGTGGAGGCGGTCCTGGTGGAGGCGGTCCTGGTGGAGGCGGTCCATTCTAAAACTAAAAGTATAAGGTTTATCGTTTAGATCTTAAAGTTGATAATTATGAGTAAACCAGTTATAGAATTACAGAACGTAAAACGCAAATTCATCGTAGGTGATGAAGTGGTGAGAGCCTTGCGAGGCGTAAGCTTCACTATCAACGAAGGTGAATTTGTGACCATCATGGGAACGTCAGGTTCGGGAAAGTCAACCTTACTGAACACACTGGGTTGCCTCGATACTCCTACCAGTGGCGAATATATCCTCGACGGCGTACCTGTGAGAACAATGTCAAGAAGCCAACGTGCTATCTTGAGGAACCGCAAGATTGGTTTCGTGTTCCAAAACTACAACCTGCTCGCCAAGACTACAGCAGTGGAAAATGTAGAACTACCACTGATGTACAACAGCGAGGTATCAGCCAGTGAGCGACGTCGTCGTGCCATCGAGGCACTGAAGGCCGTGGGCTTGGGCGATCGTCTAGAGCATAAGTCCAATCAGATGTCTGGTGGTCAAATGCAGCGTGTGGCTATCGCTCGTGCTTTGGTAAATAATCCAGCCGTTATTCTCGCCGATGAGGCAACAGGTAATTTGGATACCCGAACATCATTCGAGATTTTGGTACTGTTCCAGAAACTCCATGCAGAAGGACGCACCATCATCTTCGTGACCCATAATCCTGAGATTGCACAATATAGCAGTCGTACCATTACCCTACGCGACGGAAAAATCAAGGATGATATTTTGAATAACAATATTTTAAATGCTGCTGAAACATTGGCTACAATACCAGTACCAGATGAGACTTAAAAATAGTTAGATTATGAATTATGTAAATCTTTTCAAGATAGCCCTGAAAGCTATCTACAACAATAAGACGAGATCGTTGCTCACCATGTTGGGTATCATCATCGGTATCGCATCAGTGATTGCAATGCTGGGATTTGGTCAAGGCACACAGGAGTCAATTACGAGTGAGATTTCTTCAATGGGTTCCAACATGATTATGATTAACCCAGGTGGAGAGCGCAGAGCCGGTCAGCGTATGGATGCTAGCTCTATGCAGACACTGAAGATGGAAGACTATAACTCTATTCGTAATGAATGTCCTCACGTGACTTTTGTAAGTCCCAGTGTATCTAGCTCAGGCCAGTTGGTAGCAGGTAACAACAACTATCCTGCTTCTGTAACAGGATGCAGCCAGGATTATTTGGAGATTCGTCAGCTTAGCATGCAAGACGGTGAAATGTTCACTGAGCAAGATGTAAAGACTTCAGCCAAGGTGTGCGTCATCGGTAAGACTATTGTGGATAACCTCTTCCCTAACGAAGACCCTATCGGCAAGAGCATCCGTGTGAACAAGATCCCATTCCGTGTTGTGGGCATACTGGAAAGCAAAGGTACCAACTCTATGGGTATGGACCAAGACGAAATCGTATTGGCACCATTTACGACTGTAATGAAACGTATGCTCTCACAAACCCATTTAAGTGGCATCCAGTGTAGTGCCACTTCCGAAGCAGACACCCAGTTGGCGATGAACGAAATAGAGGAAGTGTTGCGTCGCAACCACCGTCTAAAGGATGGTGACGAAAACAACTTCTCACTTAGCTCTATGGAAGAAATCATGAGCACCATATCTAGCGTAACAGGTATGTTGACCTTGCTGTTGGCAGCTATCGCAGGCATCTCATTGGTGGTAGGTGGTATCGGTATCATGAACATTATGTATGTATCAGTTACAGAGCGTACTAAAGAAATTGGTCTACGCATGTCAGTGGGTGCTCGTGGCATCGATATCCTGAGTCAGTTCCTGATTGAAGCAGTGTTGATATGCGTCACAGGTGGTATCATCGGAATTATACTAGGCTATGGATTGGGAGCTTTGGTAGGCATGTTGTCCGACCAGGTATCTGTATCTATCTCAACAGGATCTGTGATATTATCGTTCAGCGTATGCGTCCTTATTGGCATGTTCTTTGGTTGGTATCCAGCAAAGAAAGCTGCAAACTTAGACCCTATCGAGGCTTTGAGATACGAATAATTCTTTGTATATTTGCATCACTATGCCAAAGATTGAGTTAAAAAAAAGGTGGATTATTCACATTGCGGTATGGGGCATCATTGGGGTGCTCCCATACGTTATGATGATACGTAGCGGTTTCAGTTTATCCTTTTCCAAATACCTGCTTTACGGTGGGTTCTGGTATGGTGTATGGATGCTGGTATTCTACATCAATTATCTTTGGTTAGTACCCAATTTCCTGCTCAAACACAAGACGACTATCTATCTTTTTCTGAACATACTTGTCATTTTCGGTTTATCTATCAGCTATCATTGGTGGGGCGAGCACTGGTTTCGTTATTACGTAGAACGATTCCCCATAGAGTCTAATGAGGGTCCCGATCCTTGGAATATTGATTTCAGACCTCCCATCTGGATAGAGATTATACGTGATGCTTTTCCTTTGATCATCATTACCATTATCTCGTCTTTAATTAGGGTAAGTGAAGAATGGCGAAAATCAGAAACCTCACGCAAGGAGGCAGAAAAAGCTTTGACGGAATCAGAGTTGCAGAACCTTCGTAGTCAATTGAACCCTCACTTTCTGCTTAATACCTTAAATAATATATATGCTCTGATCGCCTTTGATACCGACAAAGCGCAAGAATCTGTACAAGAGCTCAGTAAACTATTGCGTCATGTACTCTATGAAGACAAAGAGCAATTTACAGCCCTAAGCAAAGAGATGGAATTTATCCAAAGCTATATCGAACTGATGCGCATCCGTCTCAGTAGCAATGTGACAGTAGTAACAGAATACGATCTCGACCCCAATAGTCAGACACCTATTGCACCACTTATATTTATATCATTAGTGGAAAATGCATTCAAACATGGCATCTCTCCTACAGAGCCTAGTTTCATCAAGATTCGTTTTAGTGAGGTGCAAGACACCGTGCGTTGTCTTATCCAGAACAGCAACCATCGCAAGGTGGGATACGACAAGAGTGGCAGTGGTATTGGCTTGGAACAAGTGCAGAAACGCCTCGACCTTTCGTATCCCAATAAATACTCATGGCACTATGGCCTCAACAATGACGGCACAGAATATTCTTCTTCGTTAGAGATTAGGACAAATTGAGCTAGTATTTTCAATAATTTTATTACCTTTGCATCCATTATGGCAAACATCAAATGTGCAGTGGTAGATGACGAGCCTTTGGCATTAGGGCTGATGGCAAGTTATGTCAAAAAGACTCCCTTCCTGGAACTGGTGGGTGCCTATAGTAATGCCGTACAAGCCATGCAAGAGATGCACGACCATCCTGTTGATTTAGTATTTTTAGATATCCAGATGCCTGAACTGAACGGATTGGATTACTCTCGCATGATACCTCCCCAAACACGTGTAGTATTCACCACTGCCTTCAATCAGTATGCCCTTGATGGCTACAAAGTCAATGCCCTCGACTATCTGCTCAAGCCCATCTCTTACCCCGATTTCCTACAAGCCGCCAACAAGGCACAGGAATGGTTCAAGTTGATAGAGCAAAGTCAGCAAACAGATAAGACCGAAAAGGCAGAAGAGATACAAAGCATCTTTGTCAAGAGCGAATATAAACTCATCCAAATCGAACTAAAAAAAATCCTATTTATTGAAGGGCTGAAGGACTACGTGAAAATTTACGAAGAAAATTCTCCTAAGCCCATCATATCCCTCATGAGCATGAAATCACTTGAAGAAATGCTGCCAGCTGACAGGTTTTTGCGGGTACATCGTTCGTATATCGTTCAAAAAGAAAAAATTAGGGTTATCGAGCATAATCGTATAGTTTTCGGTAACACCTACATTCCCATAGGTGATAGCTACAAACAGGCTTTCCAAGACTTTTTAAATAAACGTAGCTAAAGAAAAAAATCCCTCATTTTTATTTTGTGGTTTGATACAAAAGGTATATCTTTGCACAAAAATATAGAATTTGTGCAATTATTGACATGGAACAAAGCTTTTTGCAATTAATTGAAGACTCGATTAAAAAGAACTGGGACTTAGACGCCCTTACCGATTATAATGGTGCGACCCTTCAATATAAAGATGTGGCGCGCAAGATTGAAAAAGTGCACATCTTCCTTGAAGAGGCTGGTGTAAAGAAAGGCGATAAGATTGCTATTTGCGGTAGAAACTCTTCACATTGGGGAGTGACCTATCTGGCCATTTTATCCTATGGAGCTATTGTAGTACCTATCCTCCATGAGTTTAAAGCCGACAACATTCACCACATCGTGAACCACTCCGATGCCCGAATGTTGTATGTAGGTGACAGAGTGTGGGAAGACCTCAATGAGCAAGAAATGCCTAAGTTGGAAGGTATTATTCTGATGACCGACTTCTCAGTTCTGGTGGCACGCAACAAGAAACTATTGCATGCACGCGAACATCTAAACGAAATCTTCGGTAAAAAATATCCTAAGAATTTCCGCCCTGAGCATGTACAGTATTATAAGGAACAAAGTCCTGACGAATTAGCTATGATCAACTACACATCGGGGACCACTAGTTCTTCTAAAGGTGTGATGATTCCTTACCGTGCCTTATGGTCTAACATGGAGTTTGCTAAGAGTGTGCTCACTTTGATTCCTGGTGATAAAGTGGTAAGCATCTTACCTATGGCACATACCTTTGGTATGTCGTTTGAATTCCTGTACGAGTTCGTAGTCGGTTGCCATGTTTATTTCCTTACCCGCATTCCTTCTCCAAAGATTATAGCTCAGGCTTTTGCCGACGTAAAGCCTCGCATTGTTATCGCTGTACCTTTAGTTGTGGAGAAGATTATCAAGAAAAAGGTTTTGCCACAATTAGAAAAGAATATCTGGGCGCAACTGATGCTCAACCTTCCGGTGCTGAGCGATATTGTGAAGAAACGTATCTATGACCAGGTTACGGCTGGCTTTGGCGGCAATTTCATAGAGGTTATCATGGGTGGTGCACCACTTAACAAAGAAGTGGAGTCGTTCCTACGTTCCATCAACTTTAGATACACTGTAGGCTATGGTATGACTGAATGCGCTCCTATCATCTCTTATGAGGGATGGGATAAATATAAACCTTATTCATGTGGAAAAGCTGCTCCACGAATGGAAATTAAGATAGATTCTCCTGATCCACATAATATTCCTGGCGAGATTCTCACCAAGGGTATGAATGTGATGTTAGGCTATTATAAGAACGAGGAAGCTACGAAGGCTGCTCTTACTCCCGATGGTTGGTTGCATACAGGTGACTTAGGCGTATTGGATGAAGAGGGTAACCTTACTATTCGTGGTCGTTCTAAGAACATGATTCTTGGACCTGATGGTCAGAACATCTATCCTGAGGAGATTGAGAGCGAACTGGGCAGCATGCCATACGTGGCAGAGTCTATCGTCATCCAGCAGGAAGGCAAATTGGTGGGTTTGGTGTATCCAGATTTCGATCTTGCCAACAAGGAAGGCATTGTAAATGGAAAGATGGCTGCTGTAATGGAAGAAAATCGTGTCCAGTTGAACCAGAAGTTGCCTAATTATTGTCAAATCAACCGTATCAAGATTTTCTATGAGGAATTCGAGAAGACCCCAAAGAAATCTATCAAGCGATATCTCTACCAAAATGCATAAATTGAAAAGGCTCCCGAGTGGGAGCCTTTATTGTTAATCTCTTCTGAAGATATCTCTCGTATATACCTTCTCCTGAACATCATCCAAGCATTTGTCATAGCGATTAGCAATGATCGCCTGACTCTGCCGTTTGAACTCATCCAAGTCATTCACAACACGACTACCAAAGAATGTAGTACCATCTGGTAACGAAGGTTCATACACAATCACCACGGCACCTTTAGCCTTAATACGTTTCATGATGCCCTGAATACTGCTCTGACGGAAATTATCACTATTGCTCTTCATCGTGAGACGATACACACCAATCACACATTGCTTCTCCTCAGCAAGGTTATAATCACCACGGTTGTAATAATCATAGTAGCCAGCCATCCTCAGCACCCTATCAGCAATGAAATCCTTACGCGTACGGTTGCTCTCCACAATCGCCTGTATCAATGTCTGAGGCACATCCGAATAATTCGCCAACAACTGCTTGGTGTCTTTTGGCAAGCAATAACCGCCATATCCAAATGATGGGTTGTTGTAGTGATTACCTATGCGCGAATCCAAACATACACCATCGATAATGGATTGTGTGTTTAGACCCTTCATCTCAGCATAGGTATCCAACTCGTTGAAAAAGCTCACACGCAAAGCGAGATAGGTGTTGGCAAACAACTTAACAGCCTCAGCTTCAGTAAAGCCCATAAACAAAGTAGGTATATCCTGTTTCAAAGCGCCCTCTTGCAACAAATCGGCAAAGGTATGAGCAGCTTCCACCAAACGAGCATCTTGGAGGTCGGTACCCACAATAATACGACTTGGATAGAGATTGTCGTACAACGCCCTACTCTCGCGCAGAAATTCTGGAGAGAAAAGGATATTCTTACTGCCTGTACGTTGACGGATACTTTCAGTATAGCCCACTGGAATGGTAGATTTAATCACCATAATGGCATGGGGGTTCACTTTTAATACTAGTGATATCACTGTCTCTACAGCACTGGTATCAAAGAAGTTCTTCATGCTGTCATAGTTGGTAGGAGCAGCTATCACAACAAAGTCGACATCACGATAAGCCTCTTCAGCATCAAGCGTAGCCTTCAACTTCAAAGGCTTGGTAGCAAGAAACTCCTCTATCTCCTTATCTACAATAGGAGATTTTTTTGCATTGATCATTGCTACCTTTTCAGGTACAATATCTACTGCTGTCACCTCATGGCGTTGACTCAACAAAGTGGCAATGCTCAAGCCTACATAGCCTGTTCCTGCCACAGCTATCTTTACATCCTTCATAGCTCAGTTACATTTCTTGATGCAAAGATAGTGCAAGTCGAATACAGAACAAAATAAGCCTGCATATTTTTTATAATGAGAATTAGCCTATCTTATCCAAAGATCTATTTTTTATAATGCAAAACGTCACCTTACTATATTTTTGTAATACCATCTTGCAAACCAGATAATGGCAACAATTAAGATGCAACCACCAATGCCGTAGGATATCATACTACCTAAGCCAAAGGCAATGGGTGATATCAGCAAGAAAGTACTACAAACAAAGGTCATAAATAAAGCGGGTATCAAAGTAATGATGAATGGTTTCCGCTTATGAGCAAGATACACGGTTATCGCCCAAAGGGTAAAAATAGACAATGCCTGGTTGGCCCATCCGAAATAATTCCAAATTTTATTGAAGCCATCGACATCAGCGATATTATACCACAACACCAGAACGGTTACTATAAACAAAGGAACGCTGATAAGCAAACGATTGAGTATGCTTCGCTGACTCAAACGGATGAAATCTGCAATAATTAGACGAGCACTTCGCATAGCTGTATCACCAGTTGAGATAGGAGCAGCCACCACACCCAACAAAGCAAGTATACTACCCAATACACCCAACCAACTCTTTGACACAATATTCACTATCTGCGGAGCACTAGCCGATGTATCGGCTCCCAGTTCTGCGGCTCCACCTCCATAGAAGAAGTAAGAAGCCACCGTAGCCCAGATCAGTGCAACAATACCCTCAGTAATCATAGCACCGTAAAATATGGGACGCCCAAGTTTCTCGTGCTTAATACAACGAGCCATCAAAGGACTCTGTGTAGCATGAAATCCACTGATAGCACCACAGGCTATCGTTATAAATAAAATAGGTACAATTGGACCCATCTTTGGATTCCTATTGTCGATACCTTCCCATATTTCTGGGATATCAGGCATAACTACCAATAACGCCACAAATACTGCAACAGCCATAAACAGCAAGGCAAAAGCGAATATAGGATATATCTTGCCGATAATCTTGTCAATAGGCATCATGGTGGCGATGAAATAATAGACGAAGATAATGATCACCCAAAACATGAAACTGCCTATCATACCACTCAATATGATGGCAGGACTATACACAAACACTGCTCCTACCATGATGAGTAGTAACACAGTAAACAACAACATCAATTTCTTGGCACGTCCTCCGAGGTATTTGCCAATAATATCTGGAAGTCCGACACCCTTGTTACGAACAGATATCATGCCGGCAAGATAGTCGTGGGTAGCACCAGCAAAAATACATCCAAATACGATCCAAAGATATGCCGACGGGCCAAACTTAGCACCCATTATAGCGCCAAAGATAGGACCAGTGCCAGCTATATTGAGAAATTGAATCATGAAAATCTTCCACAAAGGCAGGGGGATGTAATCCACACCATCTGTCATCGACATGGCTGGTGTTCTACGATTATCAGGGGCAAACACTCGCTCCACGAACTTACCATAGAACATGTAGCCAGCTATTAATGCCAAAACTGCTAAGAAAAACGTTATCATAATAACAAATACCTATTGTTGTTGCTTAAACGTTGCAAAATTAATAGATAGAATCGGAATAAAGAAACAAATTAAAAGAAAAATATCAAAAAGTGAGAATAGCTTGATATCATAAAAGATTATTATAATTTTTAAATAAGATAAGCTGCGTCTCAACATAAAAAATATGCTTGCATATTTTGTTCTGTATTCGACTTGCATTATCTTTGCAGCATGAAAACAAAAGTACTTATTATATTATTTTTGCTCTGTGGCCAACTTCTGATGGGCCAGAAACATACCCCCAAACACGAAGTGAGGGCAGCTTGGATAACTGCCGTATATGGCTTGGACTGGCCCAAGACAAAAGCTACCAATGCAGAGGGAATTAGACGACAGAAGGAGGAATTATTGGAAATGCTCGATAAGCTGAAGATGGCTAATTTCAACACAGTTCTTTTTCAAGCTCGAACACGAGGCGATGTAATATATAAGTCTGCCTACGAACCTTATAACTCCATACTAACTGGAAAGGTAGGTGGCAACCCTGGTTACGATCCTTTGGCTTTTGTAGTGGAAGAATGCCACAAGCGAGGCATGGAGTGCCATGCATGGATTGTGGCTATTCCTTTGGGCAACCGTACCCATGTGAATGCTCTGGGTAACAACTCGGTAACTAAGAAAAGACCGAGCATTACAGTAGCCTATAAGCGTGAGTATTTCCTAAATCCAGGACATCCTGACACCAAGAAATACTTAATGGACATTACGCGTGAGATAGTGCAGAACTACGACGTGGATGGGGTGCATTACGACTACTTACGTTATCCTGAGAACTCGCCTCAATTCCCTGATAGGAACGAATATCGCAAATATGGAAATGGAAGGAACATCGACCAGTGGCGCAGGGACAATATCACTGAAATCGTCCGTACTATATATAAAGGTGTTAAAGCTTTGAAACCGTGGGTAAAGGTTAGTACAAGTCCTGTGGGCAAATATGATGATACCACTCGCTACCCCTCAAGAGGTTGGAATGCTTACAATGCTGTGAAGCAAGATGTGGTGGGTTGGATGGGAGAAGGCATACAAGACCAAATATACCCTATGATGTACTTCAAAGGCAACAATTTTTATCCTTTTGTCCTGGATTGGAAAGAACAGAGCAATGAACGACAAGTCATTCCTGGTTTGGGCATCTATTTCCTTGATCCCAACGAGGGTAACTGGGACATCAAAGAGATAGAAAAACAGATTTTATTCAGTCGAAATAACGGCTTGGCAGGACAAGCTCACTATCGGGTGAAGTACTTGATGGATAATGTACAAGGACTTTATGACCTATTGACCGATGAGTTCTATACAGCACCAGCTTTGCCTCTTGCTACACCTTGGTTGGATAATGTAGCTCCTACTGCTCCCAAGAACTTGCTGGTAAAGACAGATGCAGAGGGTTATACTACCTTGAAATGGGAAGCTGCTACAGATAACGACCCCAAGAATACACCCATGTATATCGTGTATGGTTCAAATACGTATCCTGTTGACACACAGAACCCTGCCAATATCATTGCACAACGGGTTCAAGGAACAGAGTTCATCTATGCCCCAATCTTCCCCTGGAATCGCAAAACTCATTTTGCCGTGACGGCGATAGATCGGTACGGCAATGAGAGTGCTCCAAATCAATAAACATCAATATAAGCTAAGTTCAGTGAGTCAGGTTTTACAGGAACTAATGAAAGAAAGCCTGTACGGACTCTGCTATTACGGATTTCCAATGGGGCATTTTTTTTATTGAAATTCACAAAATCTATCAACTCTTCATGTGCACGGAAATGCTGAATCATAAACTTGCCGTGCGCTTCAGGTGCCAAGAAATGGTCTTTTAGAACACGAGCGAGATAGCCCATGGTGGCACGATAGTTGATTTCCACACAAGGATGGATACACATGCCTTCTGATTCATGGCAAACCATCATATCTACCCCCACACATCCCCTATAACCTGTTTGCAAAAGGAAATCGCCAACCTTTTGGAGGGTTTTGTCCAACAATGCTTTGGGCACATACTTGGCAAGAGTACTCACTATCTCCTCATTACTAAGCAAGGTATTGCCTTTGTAAAAGCCTTTGTCGGTATAAAATAACGAATAGCCCAAGGAGGAAACGGTTGCCTCACCCACAAAGAACTCCATCGCAAAATCTTGTACTTTGTTATAAATAGGCATCACCGTAACATAGCCCTCATTCTCTATAACACGCTGGCACCAATTTCGATCTCTGTCATTAAAAACATCTCGACACCAAAGCAAGCCCTTGCCACTGCTCGACCAAGGTTCCTTAAATACCACACCACTCTCTTCTTTCATCAAATGGAAGTATTGTTCACAACTAGTCGTATCTTTCAGATTGCGTGAAATACCACAAAAGCCTTGTTCACCATCAAAAAGATCAAGCATCGTTTCCACCACATTGCGTTGGGAGAGGTGGCGATGATTATCCAGCTCGGCATCAGTAGGTAAACAATGTCTATCTATGCCTGCCCTCGCTAGCTTATCACGAAACGAATGATTCCATCCCCAAGGATGTACTTCAACAGGCTCAGTCATCGTGCTCGCATCAGACAATGATTTGAGCTCAGAGAATGATAGTAGCTTTATATGTAGTTCAAAAAGGTCTGACATAGCCTCCAGAAAATCCTGATTCTCTGCACTTTCAGCCAACACATAACTACCTGGTTGTGCATACCATATAGGAAGTATGGAAAGGTCACTTATCATCTGGCGCACTCCCTCAGTTGGAGTATAGTTGCCCTTGCCATTTGCCAACGCCAGATCAGTATCAGGATTGAAGATATATAGCACCATAAATAAACAATTGTAATTTCGGTCATAAAGATAGTTAATATTTTGCATACTCTGCTTTGATAATAGGCAAAAAAGAACTACATTTGCATCTTGAACTAAAATGATCGAGTAATAAACAATCAATAAACAAAAACAAAAATTATGGCTAAAGAGAAAAAATTCATTACTTGTGATGGTAACGAAGCTGCTGCTCACATTGCGTATATGTTTACGGAAGTAGCTGCTATCTATCCTATCACACCATCATCTACCATGGCTGAACATGTTGACGAGTGGGCTGCTGCTGGCAGAAAGAACATCTTCGGCGAGACCGTAAGTGTGCAGGAGATGCAGTCAGAAGGTGGTGCAGCAGGTGCCGTTCACGGTTCACTGCAAGCAGGTGCTCTGACTACTACGTTTACAGCTTCTCAGGGTCTGTTGCTGATGATTCCTAACATGTACAAGATTTCAGCAGAGAACCTCCCATGCGTATTCCATGTTTCTGCTCGTACACTGGCTTCTCATGCACTGTGTATCTTTGGTGACCATCAGGATGTGATGGCTTGCCGTCAGACTGGTTTTGCCATGTTGGCAGAAGGTTCTGTTCAGGAAGTAATGGACCTGGCAGGTGTGGCTCACTTGGCGGCTTTGACAGCTCGTTTGCCTTTCCTGAACTTCTTCGACGGTTTCCGTACCTCTCATGAGATTCAGAAGATTGAGAAATTGGATAATGACGACTTGGCTCCACTGATCGACCGTGAGGCATTGGCTGAGTTCCGTAAGAAAGCTTTGAATCCAATGAAGCCTGTAATGCGTGGTATGGCTGAGAACCCTGATCATTTCTTCCAGCACCGTGAGGCAAGCAATGGTTTCTATACAAACGTTCCTGCTGTTGTTCAGCATTATATGGACGAGATTGCTAAGATTACTGGTCGTTCATATCATCTATTCGACTACTATGGCGATCCTGAGGCTGAGCGTGTTATCGTAGCTATGGGCTCTGTTACCGAGTGTATCCGTGAGGTGGTTGACCACCTGCGTGCTCAGGGCGAGAAAGTTGGTCTGGTAGCAGTCCATCTGTTCAACCCATGGTCTGCTAAGGACCTGTTGGCAGCTATGCCTAAGACTGCTAAGCGCATTGCCGTTCTCGATAGAACTAAGGAACCTGGAGCAGCTGGCGATCCTCTCTACATGAATGTAAAGGATTCATTCTATGGCGCTGCTGATGCACCTGTTATCGTAGCTGGCCGTTATGGTCTGGGCTCAAAAGACACTACTCCTGCTCAGATGATTGCCGTGTTCAAGAACTTAGCATTGCCACAGCCTAAGGATCATTTCACCGTAGGTATCGTTGACGATGTTACCTTCACATCTCTCCCTCAGGAAGAAGAAATCGCACTGGGTGGCGACGGCATGTTCGAGGCCAAGTTCTATGGTCTGGGTGCTGATGGTACCGTAGGTGCAAACAAGAACTCAGTAAAGATTATTGGTGACAACACCAATAAGCACTGCCAAGCTTACTTCGCTTACGACTCAAAGAAGTCAGGTGGTTTCACCTGCTCTCACCTGCGTTTCGGTGATACTCCAATCCGCTCAACCTACTATGTAAACACACCTAACTTCGTGGCTTGCCATGTTCAAGCATACCTCCATATGTACGATGTAACCCGTGGTCTGCGCAAGAATGGTTCATTCTTGCTTAATACTGTTTGGGATGCAGAGGAACTGGCTGCAAACTTACCTAACCGTGTAAAGAGGTATTTCGCTAAGAACAACATCACCGTTTATTATATCAATGCGACCAAGATTGCACAGGAAATTGGTTTGGGCAATCGTACCAACACGATCCTCCAGAGTGCATTCTTCCGCATCACGGAGGTTATTCCTATCGACTTGGCTATCGAGCAGATGAAGAAGTTCATCGTGAAGTCTTATGCTAAGAAGGGCGAAGATGTGGTGAACAAGAACTATGCAGCAGTTGATCGTGGTGGTGAGTATCACACCCTGACCGTTGACCCAGCATGGGCTAACCTGCCTGACGATCCTAAGCCAGTGAACGACGACCCAGCATTCATCAACGAGGTAGTTCGTCCTATCAATGCTCAGGATGGTGACTTGTTGCCAGTGTCTGCTTTCAAGGGTATTGAAGACGGTACTTGGTACAGTGGCACTGCTAAGTATGAGAAACGTGGTGTGGCTAACTTCGTACCTGTTTGGAATTCTGAGAACTGTATCCAGTGTAACAAGTGTGCATTCGTTTGTCCTCACGCAGCTATCCGTCCGTTCGTAATGGATGATAACGAAGCTGCCGGCATCGACGCTGCTAAGTTGGATGTTCTGGCTCCTGCTCAGATCAAGGGTATGAAGTTCCGCATTCAGGTAGATGTTCTTGATTGCTTGGCTTGCGGCAATTGTGCTGATGTCTGCCCAGGCAAGAAGGGTGAGAAGGCTCTGAAGATGGTGGCATTCGATCCTGAAGCTGAAGATATGAAGAAGGAAGCTGCTAATTGGGAATACTGCGTGAAGAAGGTATCTAGCAAGCAGAATTTGGTGGATATCCAGCAGACTCCTAAGAACTCACAGTTCGCTCAGCCTCTGTTCGAGTTCTCTGGTGCTTGCTCTGGTTGCGGTGAAACTCCTTACGTGAAGTTGATTTCTCAGTTGTTTGGTGATCGTCAGATCGTAGCTAATGCAACTGGTTGCTCTTCTATCTATTCAGGTTCTGTACCATCTACTCCTTATACTACTAATGCTGAGGGTCGTGGTCCAGCTTGGGCTAACTCTCTGTTCGAGGACTTCTGCGAGTTCGGTTTGGGTATGACCTTAGCTAACGAGAAGATGCATTTGCGTTTAACTGAGACGATGTTGGCTGCTATTGCTGACGAGAATGTGCCAGCTGAAGCTAAGGCATTGTTCCAGAATTGGGTGGACAACCAGAACGACCCAGCTAAGACCAAGGAACTGTACAAACAGATTGTTCCAATGGTAGAGGCTAACAAGGACAAGTGCAAGTATTGCGCAGTAATAGCTGAGTTCCAGAATTACCTCGTGAAGCGTAGCCAGTGGATTATTGGTGGTGATGGTGCTTCTTATGATATCGGTTATGGTGGTCTCGACCACGTGATTGCTTCTGGCAAGGATGTAAACATCCTGGTTATCGATACTGAGGTTTATTCTAATACAGGTGGTCAGTCATCAAAAGCTACACCTATCGGTGCTATTGCTAAGTTTGCAGCTTCTGGCAAGCGTGTTCGCAAGAAAGACCTCGGCTTGATGGCTACCACTTACGGTTACGTATATGTAGCTCAGATTGCTATGGGTGCTGACAACAACCAGACCCTGAAAGCTCTGCGTGAGGCTGAAGCTTATCCAGGCCCATCACTTATCATTGCTTATGCTCCATGTATCAACCATGGTCTGAAGGCTGGTATGGGTAAGAGTCAGGCTGAGGAAGCTAAGGCTGTTGAGTGTGGTTACTGGCATCTGTGGCGCTACAACCCAGCATTGGAAGCTGAGGGCAAGAACCCATTCACCTTGGATAGCAAAGAACCTAAGTGGGAAGGATTCAAGGACTTCTTGAAGGGTGAGGTTCGCTATGCATCAGTGATGAAGCAGTATCCTGCAGAGGCTGAAGAGCTGTTCCAGGCAGCTGAGGACAATGCTAAGTGGCGTTACAACAGCTACAAGCGTTTGGCTCAGAACAACTGGGGTGCAGAATAATCTTTATTCACACCATATTAATAATAGTGGCGAGGCCTTAGGCTTCGCCACTGTTTTTATTGGTAACCTTTTTTGGCAGTATGCAAAATAATAAGTATATTTGCGACTATAAAATAAATAGTTATGCAAAGCGAAAGCAAGGTAATATTTGAACGCAATAGCGTAGAATTTGTAACGGTAGCTGCCCAATACTGCCAGTTCTTGGAGAATGTAGAAGGTATGGAGCGCGAGGAATTTGTAGATACCATGCTGAAGATGCTACCCCTACTCTACGTAAAAGCCTTATTGTTACCAGAGATGGAGATGCTAGACGAGGAAGATGCTTTGGAGACTTGCGTAACGGAAGAAACCTACACTATCATGAATGCCCAACTGGCTGATATCATGGGTGATCGTGATGATTATCTCGATGTATTTGTAGAGGATATGAAATATAGTGACCAGCCAGTAACTCGTTATATTTCTGAAGGTCTTGCGGACATCTACCAAGACATCAAGGACTTTATCTTTGTTTTCAAGCAGGGGGTAAACCGGAACATGCACAATGCCCTAGCCACCTGCCAGGAAAACTTCAAGCTCTACTGGGGACAGAAGTTGGTGAACACCTTACGTGCCTTGCATGAAGTAAAATTTGAGACTCACAGAGAAGATGATAATTAAGAACAGAACAACAAAGGAAGAGGTGAAGGAGATGCCCAAGGTGGAATACTCTGGGGAAATCTATATCATCAATACACCTGAGCAGGCTGACAGGGCCATAAGGTATCTTAGTCAGTTCCCTATGTTGGGCATAGATACCGAAACTCGTCCTTCGTTCAAGAAAGGTGAGTGGCACAAGGTAGGATTGCTTCAGGTAGCTACCGAAAATCGTTGTTACCTGTTCCGCCTTTGTAAATTCGGCCTGACATTACCACTTATCCAACTGATGGAGAATCCCAACATCACTAAGGTCGGTGTTTCACTGAAGGATGACTTCCGCATGCTAAGCCTATGGTCACCATTAGAACCAAAGAATGCGATTGAACTTCAAGATTTGGTACAAGAATTAGGCATCACCGACAAGTCGTTGCAGAAAATCTACGGCAATTTGTTTGGTATGAAAGTATCGAAAGCACAACGTCTCTCAAATTGGGAAGCCGACGAACTAAGCATTGCCCAACAACAATATGCAGCTATTGATGCATGGGCATGCCTACAAATCTACCACAAGGTGGAGGAACTGAAAGAAACAGGTGATTACGAACTAGTCATCGTCCCTGAACCTGAAGAAGAAACAATTGAAGAACCTACTAATACTACCATATGAGTAATGTCTATCTAAAATCAGGCAAGGAAGAATCACTGAAACGCTTTCATCCTTGGGTTTTCTCGGGTGCTATCAGTCGTATTGATGGCAATGTACAAGAAGGTGACCTCGTGGAGGTATTCACGGCTCAGCGTGAGTTCATTGCCCGAGGGCATTATCAAGTAGGAAGCATCATGGTTCGTGTTCTAACTTTCGATGCTAACGAAGCCATAGACGACCGTTTTTGGAATAGCCGATTACAAGAAGCATACTACAAGAGAGTTGCCATTGGTATAGCTGAACGTACCGACAACAACACCTATCGACTCGTGCATGGCGAAGGTGACAATCTGCCAGGTTTGGTCGTCGACATCTATGGACGAACAGCTGTGATGCAGGCACATTCTGCCGGCATGCACTTCCAACGTATGAAAATAGCCCAAGCCCTAATGACAGTGATGAATGGTAAGATTGACCATATCTATTATAAATCGGAAACTACCCTTCCTTATAAGGCAGAACTAGGACAGGAAAATGGTTTCTTGATAGGTGGAAGTAAAGAGAATATAGCCACTGAATATGGCCTGAAGTTCCATATTGATTGGCTGAAAGGTCAAAAGACAGGATTTTTTGTAGATCAACGTGAGAATCGTGCCTTATTGGAAAAGTATTCAAAGAACAGAAATGTGCTCAATATGTTCTGCTACACAGGTGGTTTCTCGGTTTATGCCCTTCGTGGAGGTGCCACAAGAGTAGATTCTGTAGATAGTTCTGCCAAGGCCATTGAGTTGACCAAACAAAATGTGGCACTGAACTTCGCCGACGACAACAGGCACCATGCCTATGCGGAAGATGCATTCAAATTTCTCGACGAGATGGAGAATGGTCAATACGACCTTATCATACTCGACCCCCCAGCCTTTGCTAAGCACCATGACGTATTACGCAATGCTTTGCAGGGCTACAGGCGTCTCAATGCAAAAGCTTTTGAGAAAATCAAGCATGGTGGCATTCTATTCACGTTCTCCTGCTCACAAGCCGTGAATAAAGACCAGTTCCGCACTTCCGTCTTCACGGCAGCAGCATCTTCAGGGCGAAAGGTTAGTATCCTGCATCAACTTACCCAACCAGCTGACCATCCAGTGAATATTTATCATCCTGAGGGCGAATATTTAAAAGGGTTAGTATTATATGTAGAGTAAGGATGAACACCTCCAAAGGATGGTAATAAATGCAGAATAATGTTTAAATAGTGTTAAAATAAATGCAGTTTTAGCCGATATTTATGTTAGATAACATAAAAATGACTACTTTTGCACTGTGTTTTTCATGGTATTAGATTTAAGGTTGACAAAGATTGGGTGTCTGTGATAGATACCCTTCTTTTTTATGTCCCTATTGATAAGATTAACTGTGTCTCAACATTAATAATATGCAAGCATATTTTAGCTTCGCTGAATTTTGTCGCGACTCAACATTAAATACAAGTATTCATGTTTTCGCTGCTCCAAAATTTGTTTCTGTGTTAGACTTGCACTATCTTTGTACGACTAAACTGAAACAAAGATGAATCTGAAACTTCGACTTATCATTATGAACTTCCTACAATTTGCCGTGTGGGGAGCTTACCTAACCTCTATGGGTAGTTATCTGGCCAGTGCTGGCCAAGGTGAACACATTGGTGCATTCTATGCAATGCAGGGTATCACCAGCATTTTCATGCCAGCATTGATGGGCATTGTGGCCGATCGTTGGATTCCTGCTCAGAAAATGATGGGCATCTGTCACTTCATTTCAAGTAGCTTCTTGCTAGGAATGTCCTATTACGCTATGCAAATGGGCACTAATGTAAACTTTGGCATATTGATAGGTCTGTTTACAGTGGGTATCGGCTTCTACATGCCATCGCTCTCACTCTCCTACTCAGTAGCCTACAACGCCTTGGAGAAAGCAGGCATGGACACCATTACCGCTTTCCCACCCATTCGTATCTTTGGTACTATAGGTTTCATTTGCACCATGTTGCTGGTAGATGTTCTAGGCTACCAAACCACCTACATGCAGTTTGTAGTCTCTGGCATATTAGGCATCCTGTTGGGTATCTTCTCTATGACCTTGCCCAATTGTCCTACAAACAAGAGTAGCAAGAAAACAATGGTCGATGCACTGGGTCTCAGAGCATTCACTCTGTTCAAAGATCGCACCATGGCCACCTTCTTCATCTTCTCAATGTTGTTAGGTGTGGCATTACAACTGAGCAACAGTTATGCCAATCCATTCATCACAAGTTTCCAAGACATACCTGAGTATGCTAATACCTTTGGTGCCAACCACGCTAATGCGTTGATATCATTGTCACAATGCTCCGAAACGCTGTGCATATTGCTCATCCCATTCTTCCTAAAACGTTGGGGCATCAAGAAAGTAATGCTCATGGCGATGTTAGCTTGGGTATTCCGCTTCGGTCTGTTTGGAGCAGGTAATCCTGGTGGAGGAGTTTGGATGTTCATCCTCTCCATGATTGTTTATGGTGTGGCATTTGACTTCTTCAACGTATCTGGTTCATTGTTTGTCAACAAGTTTACAGACAAGAGCATGCGAAGCAGTGCACAGGGCCTGTTCATGCTGATGACTAACGGCATTGGTGCTACTCTCGGTACCTTGGGCGCACAAAACATCGTCAACTATTTCACTGAGAATGTAGGTGGTAAGATGATTGGCGACTGGAGCAGTGCATGGTACATCTTTGCGGCTTATTCACTGGTCATCGCTATCTTGTTTGCCATCTTCTTTAAGTATGATTTCAAACCTGAAAAGAAAGCCGAATAATTGCCTATGATGAAAAACGAGAAAATACAACTACAATTAGAAAGCATCACCAATATCCCCAACGACCTCAACAATTGCAAGGTGACGATGAGGGCAGTAGGCACTAACGACATTCTGAGCATTGTCATTGGTGCTTACGAAGGACGTGCTATCTACATGGGAGCCAAAGGCATACAACAAAGTCGTCCCATGACTCACGACCTCTTTGCAGGGGTGATGAACGCTATGGCAGTAAAACTATGGCGTGCCGTCATCTACAAAGTGGATAAAGGCGTCTATTATACGTACTTGTATTTTCAGAAAGATTATGGCATGATGAGAGTGGATGCCCGTACCAGCGATGCTTTGGCTATGACAGTACGCATGGGTGCTCCTATCTTCACTTACAAAGAGTTGTTGGAGAAGGCACTGATAGGTCAGGACTGCTTTATTCGTGTAGAAGACGATTTGGATGAGTTTAAGGAACTCAAGGTGGTGACCCCTGGTGTTGATACCCTAAAGCAGCAACTCGACGAAGCCATTCAGAAAGAGGATTATGAGAAAGCAGCTGAGTTGCGCGACCAAATCAAGCAATTAGGCAACGAATAATTTCCCATCATGCACGTATTCTATACACCTGACATCGACCATAATAAGGCGTTACCTGAGGAAGAAGCTGCCCATGCTGTTCGTGTGTTGCGTCTTCAACCAGGTGACGAGGTGATGCTCACCGATGGCAAAGGCTCTTTCTACCGAGCTGAAATTAGTGTGGCAGATAAGAAGCACTGCTTGGTTAATATTCTAGAGAAGCAACCGCAGGCGCCTTTGTGGAAGAATCATATCCACTTAGCGGTAGCACCTACCAAGAATATGGATCGTATGGAGTGGCTCGCTGAAAAGGCCACAGAAATTGGTCTTGACGAAATCACCTTCCTGGATTGCCGCTATTCAGAACGTAAGGTCATCAAAACCGAGCGTATCGAAAAGATTCTTGTGTCTGCCATCAAACAATCGTTGAAAGCCCGCCTGCCTCTACTGCATGGAATGACGGATTTTGCTCAGTTTGTAAGTCAGCCCTTCTCTGGGCAAAAGTTCATTGCCCACTGCTACAAGAACGAACGTCAAGAATTGAAAGATATTATCCAACTAGGCCAAGATGTCGTAGTGCTGATTGGTCCCGAAGGTGACTTCAGCGAAGAGGAAGTTTCCCTCGCCCTCTCCCACGGCTTCACTCCCATCAGTCTCGGACCTTCTCGCCTTCGTACCGAAACAGCTGCCCTTGTCGCTGTTCACACCATCAATCTGCTCAACTATTAGAATCACTTTCTCTTCTTTTTACTTTTTTTGAAGCTGTTCATGATGCTTCGTACCAATCATAAATAATACTCATCGTTTCTGTCAATTACTTATTTTATTGCCTATGATTGGTAGTCTCATTGCCTCCAACTATGCATCAGTTATCATTTTCACACTTGTGAAATTCTCCTTTCACACTTGTGAAAATCTACTGTCGCAAATGTGGCAGAAGATTTTCACAAATGCGACAGAGTAATACAAGACGTTATATGTACTAACCAAGGAAAGGGCAAAGGTTATGATAACGTTTGGCTTACACAAACAAGAACCTATTATGTTTTAAATACCATATATTCTAAAGGGCTTAAAACAAAGGTGTCGCCAGCTTGTGCAGTGTTAGTTCTAGTAAACGGGCAGCTTAAATCCGCTAAACCTTTACTTCCGTTAAATGAAATGAGGGGGGTCTGGAGAGTATAATGGCCCCAGACGCCACTGCATAATTATGAGAATAGAGACAAGACACTACAGACAACTCCTTTAGACCATAGAAAATAATGGCATGGGGTCTGTTTAACCCACTCAATATGTCGTTTCATCGGTCATTATTCCTGTTTCACACATTATATTCTATATTTTCATATAGTAATGAGTGTAATTTTGTACATGAAATAAAACTAACATGATAAAAAGACCCATTTATTTGATAGTTGCAACATTAGCATCAAGAAAAAGCTACATCTCTAAGATTGAAAACTTTTATGAGCAAAGCGCCCTCATCCGAATTTTAAAGGCTTGGGACGACGGAATCTGTCTAACAATGATATTATTAACAAATAGAAAAGATCATTATGATACAAGAAGAAGAAGAAGAAGAATTTGACTATGTAGAAGAGAGCAGCTATCTAGATTCTTTTTACCCTACACATCCAGGAGCGGTAATCAAAGAGGAACTGGAATTTCGTGGCATCAGCCAGCGCGCTTTGGCCAAAGCAATAGGCGAACCTCCCAGTAAACTGAATGAAGTACTGAATGCCAGGCGTCAACTGTGTGCTGATATGGCTTTGCTGATTGGAAAGGCACTGGGTATGGATGCTGTTCCCCTCCTCGAGATGCAGATGAAGTTTAACCTATTGTCTGCTAAGCGAAAAAAAAGGTCATGAAACGATTGAAGATTATTCGCAATATTACAGCTACAACATAAAACGAACGGATAGAGGATTAATCCTCTATCCGTTGTTATTTAACATATAGTATCTTGCCACACCTCACCAAACAAACTTCGGAATCACCCCTGCCCCAGTTCTCAGCCAGCAAAATGGGAGTGAGTTTTAAATACTATTTATTGTATAGACAAAACAAACATTAGTTTTTGAATCAGAAAAGGAAAAAATCAATTCATGTAAGTGTGAACAGAAGTACCTTGCGCTGAAGGCAAGTAGTTAATTCCCCACCAACACATTTGCAGAAGGACAAAAGCGATGAGCAGCATCCAGAGTGCATTCTTGACATCATGTTTAGGCATCAGTCGATAATGAATATATGCTAAGTAAGCAAACCAAGTGATAGCCGCCCAAGTCTCTTTAGGATCCCAAGCCCAATAATGCCCCCATGCCTCTTTTGCCCATAAAGCACCAAACAACATACCAAAGGTCATAAAGGAAAGACCCACATATACAAGGTTGTCGCAAATCGCCATCTCTACTGAGCTTTGACTATTGGTTGTTAACTGCTGACTTTTAACTAGTTTGCCATTTTCAATCTTCCACTGATTGAAGAATAGCAAATAGAGCGCCATGACAGTTGCTGCCCCCAAGAGTGCATAAGCAAACATATACACAATGACATGAGGCGCAAACCACGGACTTTGCAAAGCAGGCATCAAAGTCTTGTTATGTATCTCAGGCTTAAACAGATTCACACAGATAAACACTACAGCCAGTAAGGTCGAGAAACTCAATATCCACTTGTATTTCCAACGACCATAGACAATGATACCAGCCAAAGGTAAGAAGAAACTATACCACAGGCGAGTCTCCCCCATCGTACGCAATGGAGGGCGCTCCAACGATATCCACATGGCGATAATGAACGACATAAACACCAGTAAGCCAGTCACTGTAGCGGCATATGCTACCTTCGTTCTGTCTTTCCATGCCGCATAAGCACCGATTATCCAGAAAATAACGGCAACTAACGCAAACCATATAAAACTACTCCATGTCATTCTTTCTTCCTTTGAGCTGTAAACAGCAATAACACTGCTCCTGCTATCATCAAATAGATTCCCTCATACACAAACGGCAACCATGGGTCGCGCACAAGTTCCAAGACACTGATATCGCTCCACTTTCCACGCGTGCTATCATAACTCAATTGGTAAATCTTCCATCCCCCCATTGAGCAAGGTTTATTCACCAATATCTCCGTTTCTACCTTCTTACCATTCTCTGTCATAATCTCCACTTTCGAAAGATAACGTTGTGGTTCACGTTCTGCCATCACAATGCTCTGGTGTTGTGTCGCATTCAGCAACTGGTAAGGGAACATATAGCTACCCGATGTAATCCATCCAGACACACTCCTACTGCCATCAGGCAACGAAGCCGTTACATGAAGAGCAGTCACCGCCCCCGACTGATGCCATTCTGTATAATAGGTAGAGTCAGCTGTCATCACAGGTTGTGCCTCGTCTATCACCTGATTCACCTTCACCATCCAACCTTGCAGCGAGCCCCCTTGAAACTCATCGTCAATCAGCAAGACATCCGGATTGCCCTCAGGCAAGAGGGTACTACGAACCTCGTCATAGTACATCAGTTTGGGAGGATATTCGTCAATGGTAAAATCTTTCAGTTGAATGGCAACATTCAACTCCTTCATGGCACCAGTACTGCTGTCAACAGCCCTCCATTCTGGCGTTTCCTTGCTCACTGTCATAGTGAGTCGTTGCATGTCGGCACTGCCCAAGGTAGCTGTAAGAAGCGTAATCAGCAAACCCAGATGACTGACCAGCGAAGGCAACTTGCGCCATTTGAAATGAAGGAGTTGCATAATGGTCACCTGTGATAGAATCACAGCCACATACACATAAAGCAACACGAAGGGCCAGAACGACAGCATGCGAGTGATGCCTAGCCAGTCGGCAGCTGGTTGTCCATCAGCCACCTGACGTGTCAGTCCCATCACAATAGTCAATGCCGATGTAAGTACCAAGGCAGGCACGGCACAGTGCATCGAAGCGAGGAACCTCAAAGCGTAGGCCTTACTTTTCAGAGCATAAAGTAATATGGCACCCACCACGAAAGCCGCCAACACCACAAAGTTAGCAGGCCAACTTAGCAAGTTCCATTCCACAGATCCCATGCTCAGTTGCAACACCAGTCCTGTCACCATCAGCCCCACCCCAATGGCAAAGCCTTCTTTCATGCTCCACGGTTTATTCCACATGCTATTCTATTTTCACACAAAGATACAAGATATTATTGGTTCCTGCAAATTTTAGTTATTACCCTATTTCTTTGTTATATGAATATTCCTTGATGGTTTCGCCGACTGCATCTCTTACACTAAAAATCGCTCACGTTTTCTTAAAACTCAGAAACTCGTTACGCTCAAACAGGTCTAAGTTTTTATACAGAAAACTTTTCCGATTTTCTTAACGCTGCAGAGAAGAATGTCGGCTCTTCCATCAATTTATTCTTTGGTCAGCAAAGAAAAAGGCTGCCCGAATTTAAGCAGCCTTTTCTCTATAAATGAATAAATATTATTGTTCTAACAGTTTGCCATTTACCTTTGCCTCCTCCAGCCAAGTTGGAACAACTTCCTGCAAGAAACGATCCTTCTTGTCCTGCAACTTAGGCATATCAAGACCTATATACTGTTGAGCCTTCGCCTTCGTAGAAATATCAGGCATAGGGATATCCCCAATGAAACCATGCTTAGCACACACTTTCGCAATAGCCAAACGAGCCTGCTGAGCAAAGTCAACACTCAGAGAAAGCAGACGAGTCACCTCCTGAGGAGCATGAAACGTAGCACCATGAGAAGCGATAGCATAATCCCAACGCCACTGACTCTTACGCAACAAGGCCTGAATAGGTTTCATCTCAGCCTCTGTAGCACCATTATCGATGGCAAATTTAGCCTCGATATGAGCAGCAGCCAACTCCTTCTCAGCACGGTTGCGAATCTCGGTACACTTGTCCTGGCGCTCATACACATTCTGACGCAAAGTCTCTGCATCCTGACGATGACAAGTCTGACACGTACGGTCAATATTCGCTAATGGTGACATGATATGATGGTCGGTAAACTTCACCCCACCCTCGCTCATATAGGGCATGTGGCAGTCGGCACACGATACACCCCGCTGACCATGAATACCCTGCAAAGCAACTTCATAGCCAGGGTGTTGAGCCTTCAGAATAGGCGTCTTCGACAATGGATGAATATAATCATAGAAACCTATCTCATCATAATAAGCCTCTGCATCCTCGCAAGTCATACCCTTGTCTTCTGGGAACATCAGATAGTCGGTACCCTTCACGAAATAATACTCAGTGTGACATTGTGCGCACACCAACGAGCGCATTTCCTGATGAGTGGCCTTGTTCACATCCTTGCCAGCACGTTCCCACGCTTCATACAGGGCTGGACGTGCAGGGCGCAACTCCATCGTGCGTGCATCATGACAGTCAGAGCATCCAATTGTATTCACCTGTTCGTTGCCTAGTTCGCTCCATCGCATATGATAAAAGTTGCCTGGCTCAAACTGATCAACGCCATTGCCCAACTCACGCATCATGCGAGGCACATCTGGACCCTTGCAAGTCCAACACGTAGCAGGCTGCATATCAGCATCGCCATCTATGCCTGGGTTGCCTGTACGCAGAATCTTACGCATATCCTCCAAAGCATGTTTGTGACCACGAGGTGTGTTGTAATGGCGTGAGAAAGCATAGCCAGCCCACAGAATCACCATCTCAGGACGCTGCTCCAGTACATCCACTTCTTCGCTACCGTTATACTTCGACTCAAACGAGGTGTCTTTCGTCATCGACCAAGTGTTATACTCACGTGGATAGTCGGCCTTGAACTTCTCGTTCTGTGCCACGATAGCATCCTCAAACACCATTCGTTTGTTGTTGAATACGCTTACCACCTCTGCCCTGCGTTCCATCAGCGATGAAACCAGCAGACCTAAAATAAACACAATGAGCATTGATCCTCCGAACAAGAGCCATCCTTGCCATTTTTTGAGTTGTTTAGCCATAATATCGTTATCTTTTATTATTTATTCATCAAATTCTGCAACCAGTTTGGTACTGGACTTGGAGGCAATGGTGTTACCCCCTCAGCATTAGGTGTACTTGATAATGAGTTCATACCACTATGAGGCACATTGCGGTGACAATCCCAGCAAACCTTGCCACCTTCCCTCATCTGCTCTGAATAGCCCATGCGTCCCGTCTTCACGAACTCCTGGTTCAGTTGCGTATGACAGCGTATACAGTTATCCATAATCACCTCGGCACTCATTTCCTCCGCCATAATCGTCTGTCGCTCACTATGCGTCACAAAATAAGCCACATGCTTCAGTCCGTCCATCGCCTTGAAACCATATTTCAAGGCCAAGTTCTGGTGAGGCACATGGCAGTCGTTGCACGTAGCATCGCGTCCATGACTGGAGTGTGACCAAGTGACATAATAAGGAGTCATGATGTGGCAGTTGACACAGGCGGAGGGGTCATCAGCAATATAGGTATGCGCACGAAGCAAGTAAAGGAACAAGCCCCCCAATCCGCATATCACCCCTGCCACCACCAGCAGAAAAATTTTCTGCCTGCGTGAAAACAGATTTGTTATCTTGTCAAGTGCTTTCATAGTTATTAGCCAAGGTTTGTTTTTACAAACTTTAAACTTTTCACTAACAAAAATACTAATAAATGAGGATAAAAAAAAGCACATTTGTGCATCTCACCTTTAATATTTGTTAAATACCCTCGGGAAACCATTGTTTATACTTACATTTGTCAAAAACAAAATCTGATAACATGGATATAGATACCTTAGAGGGGTTGATGAAATGCCCACTTATGAAAGGTTTGAGCCAACAAGAAGTGATAAACCTTATGCATCAGGTTCGTTATCGCATTGTCCACTATGAAAAAGGAAGTACCTTTACCAATGCCGGCGACCCTTGTCTCCATGCAGATATTGTACTGACAGGAGAGCTGGTGGCATCCATCATTTCACCTTCTGGTCGTATGGTACAAATGAATTTGCATCATGCTGGTAATATGGTAGCTCCAGCCTTTCTTTTTGCCAAAAACAACCGCTATCCTGTTACCATAACGGCTACACAAGATAGTACAGTCCTTCGTCTGCATCCTGAAGCGATGCAAACACTACTAGAGTTTGAGGGTCGTGTGAATACTAACTTCATAGCCATTTTATCAAACATCGTTTCATTCCAAGCACAGAAAATTGCAGTCCTTTCCATGAACTTGCGTGAGAAACTGATTCTCGTACTCAGAGAAGCCTATCAGAAACAAGGCTTCCTGCGGGTGCAACTACCCAGCAGGCAGGAAATAGCCAACACTTTAGGAGTTCAGAAGTTCAGTGTACAGCGAACCCTCAACGAATTAGAAAAGAATGGCATCATCAAGTTAGATGGCAAGTATGTCGAGATCACGAATCCATCCCTATTAAAGGTATGATATAGATTAACTCCATAAGTGTTGATAATTTGAGATGACATACACTAGTATGGGTTGAGCATAAGTCAACTTGTTTATATTATTTTATTTAGTTGATAGCCTTTAATAATCAACTATTTGATTTTCAGATAAAAAAACTATATTATTTACAATTGCATATTGTTAACAATGAGCAACGCAACCTGTATGGAACACAAATGTGAGATTGATGTTAGCATGAATAACGATTGGCTATCTGATATGACAATAACAAAGCTATACCATATCAATACCTTACGATATCGCGGTATCACAACATCACAACGAGTTTTCGATTATTATTTACAATGTTTGATAGATTTCTGTAATTATCGCTATATTTGCAAATAAAAAAAAACACTTTATGAAACATATTGTCTTTTCATTCGCATTGATCATCTTGTTTCTCAGCTCGTGCATCGCAACTGGCACAAAGGGTAATATTACGGCTGAGATGGCCTATGAAGGTGTGAACAATTATTGCCATAGCACGTATGACTGGAGTGTGGCGGATGCTAATCCATCCATCATGTTCATTGAGATGGGAGAAGAAACTGACTCTACCTATCAAGTGGTATTCCGCAGCTATACAGGTGCATATGTCTATTTCTATGTGGACAAAACAAGTGGTACAACAAGAATGGAGGAGTATGTCTCTTCTCTTGATATCAAAAGTGACGCTGGAACAATTGAATTATTCGATTACCTGAAGAAATAAAATATTTCACTTATAAGTGTAATATATGTAAAAATATTGTTTGGTGAGCTTATTTAACAATTGAGGGCACTGTTGGAATGTAAATAAATGTGCATGGGCTATGAGAATTTCCTTACAGCGATGATGTAATTACTAAACTACATTAAATATGAAAGAACAAGTATTAAAATGTATTCGCGAGGCTGGTAAGCCCGTCTCAGCTGGTGAAGTAACAAAGGCACTGGGTGCTGACCGTAAGGAAGTTGACAAGGCTTTTGCTGAGCTGAAGAAAGAGGGTGCCATTGTGTCACCCGTGCGTTGCAAGTGGGAAGCCGCTAAATAATTTTTGGTCTGATACTATGCTTGGAGCGACATTCGTCTTTCTAATGAAGGACGAAATGTCGCTCCGTTTTATAAAATGCCCCTACCCTTTTATTATTGCTCCTAATATTTGCAGAGAGTGAGTGTTGGAGCGTTACACAAGGAGTCAGAATAATTTGAACGGGAATTTTTTCTTTTTTGTCTCCTGGTATTTACTGAGGGCTTGCTGCGTTTTACGACGACCTATTGCGACAAGTTTCTCCGATTTATCAAAGTCGAAGATGCCATAACGACTCATCTTGATATCAACAAGTATATCGGGCTTCATCAGCTGAGCCATAAGGATGGAGTTCTGACGAATCATTAGCGAACTGACTCTTGTAAGTATGGTGTAATAGTTGAAATCAAGGTTTTCGGGAGTCAGCTTGTTAATTATCTGCTGGGATAGTGATTTGTTTTGCTTGCGTTTTTCTGCCATCTCATGCTGAATCTTCCATTGCTTCTCATAATCGTGTCCACTTACATCAACAGCTATCAGAATATCACCCTTATGTCGCACCACACGATTCATCGGTATAGGGTTGGTCACACCACCATCGATGAGTATCATGCCATCACGATGTACTGGTTCGTAGAATGAAGGTATAGAGATGGATGCACGAATGGCTTCAAAGAGGCTGCCTTTGCTGAACACTACCTCACGACCGGCTTTCACATCGGTGGCTACTGCACAATAGGGTATCGGCAAATCTTCTATAAGCACATCTGGCACAAACTTCCTGATGGCCTCTATGACACGAGAGCCCTTAGCTATATGATTAAGACTTAAGGAGAAGTCGGTTAGCTCCAGCATCTTCTTTCGGTTTACAGTCTCCATCCACTCTCGGAATTCTTTTAGTTTTCCTGCAGCATAGACACCTCCGACGAGAGCTCCCATAGAACAACCGGCAATAGAGGTGATGCGATAACCTTGTTCCTCTAGTTCTTCGATAGCACCGATATGGGCAAGACCCTTTGCACCACCACTCGACAATACTAATGCTACGTCTTTCATACGAAAATTATTTTTACTTTGATAATGAACATTACTACATAAACAAACTGATGATGAAGATGCCTATGATGGAAGCAAGGCCCATGACGAGGGTCGTCATGGTGTGTGCTTTATAGCCATCTTCAACAGACAGGCCTCCGAAGCGTGTTACCACCCAGAAATAGGAGTCGTTAGCATGTGACACAGTCATGGCTCCGGCGCCAATGGCAAGCACTCCGAGGGTAATCTCTGCAGGCGACACCAAACCAAGTGCCGGCAATAGCGGTGCCATCAGTCCTGCAGTAGTGGTAATGGCCACCGTTGACGAGCCTTGTGCGCTCTTGAACAATGCAGCTACAAGGAATGGGAACAATACTCCCATCATCTGCAGAATCGGAGCATTTTCAGTAATATAATCCATCAGTCCTGAGGCAGCTATCACACGTCCAAGTACGCTACCTGCGGCCGTAACAAAGAGAATGGGACCTACTGTACGAAGTGTGTCATCGGCCATCTTAAACAACTCTGAGGTCTTGCCTGTCTGCAAGAGCAACACTACAGCTAGTAAAGTACCTACGGCAAGGGCTACCATCGGATTGCCCAAAAACAGGCACATGTCACTGAGAGCACCTTCCCAATGCAACATAGAAGCTACCGAACTGAGTGCCATCAGCAGAATAGGTACCACCAGTGGTGACAGCGATGCCGTAGCACCAGGCAACTTTCCATAGGATGCTTTCAGCGCCTCATAGCTCTCTACTGTCTCTGCTGGGGTATCGTCAGTGCTTTTCACCCTACTACCTATATAGCGGGCATAGCAATAACCTGCTGTGAGTGGAAATATTGACACAGCTGCACCCAGTCCCATCACCAGAAGCAAATTCTCGCCAATGCCCAAGGTCTGAGCAGCAGCAATAGGTCCTGGTGTGGGTGGAATGAACACATGGGCAATATATAAACCGCAGGCCAGACAAACGGTAAGCATAGCGCTCGACGCACCAGTACGCTTTACCAATGCCTTGCGGATGGGGTTCAGAATCACGAAGCCACTATCACAGAACACAGGGATAGATACTACCCACCCCATCAGTTCCAGTGCTAATCCCGGGCGACGCTCACCTACCAATCGAATCACCACATCGGCCAGCGTCAACGCTGCACCCGTCTTTTCGAGAATCGTACCGATAAGTGCTCCCAAGATAATCACAATGCCTATGGAAGTAAAGGTAGAAGAAAAGCCGTCGCCTATCACCTTAGGTACCTGTGGCAGAGGTATTCCTGCCAGCAGAGCCAGCACGAGCGAGGTAATCATGATACTCAGGAAGGGATGCACCTTCCACTTGGAAATCATCAGCAGCATTGCCAGTACGGCAACTACAAATGCTATAATAAACGGAATACCTGTCATAGGACTGTTGTTTTATTATCTGCAAATATAATTACTTTACCCGATAATCCCAACAGTTTTTCAAAATCACTTTACTGGTAAATCTCGCCTTTAGTTACCCTTTCACTTATTGCAAACATACATCCTCGACAGATACGGCTCGCCATCTCCTTGAACCATGCATAGGAACTCCCATCCATTACGTTCATGGAAGCTTACTTAGGAACACTTCATTTGTTACTGAACCATTCCGCTGCTTCATCTATTAGCTCAGGCTTATCTCTTAACGTGAGCTAGGAATACGATTTCTCCTTTATTTCCATTTCTTTTTCCGTCCATTCCTCTCCGTCAATGATGTAGCTATCAGTGCCAATAACCTTGAAACCAACGGACTCATAACAATGAAAAGCAGATGGGTTATTATCGAATACGCCAAGCGTTATCTTTTTGGCTCCATACTCCTGTTTCGCTTTCTGAATGGCCAGTTGCAGCATCTGTTTGCCATAACCCTTGCCTCGAAGCTGGTCATCTACAATGACGAAACCTAAACGTATAACGCTTTTGGAAGGATCAGGATATCTGAGCATGATATGCCCTACTACATTGCCTTTATCATCAATAGCGGTATATGGGAAAACTGTATCATAATCATATTGTGCCAACATATCTTCAGGCTTTGGAGGATACACAGGATACCTATCGGCACTCCATTTACGGAAGGCTGTCTTGTCCTTTATCCATGAAAGGATCGTCGGCGCATCACTAAGGGTAAAAGGTCTTAATTCCATATTCCATTTTAGTACTTTAGACAATGCAAAAGTACATAAGGTTGCATAATTAGCCAAACTTCTGGGATAAACTGCGTAAAAAAGGGACGAATGGCGTGTAATAAGTAGGCAGAAAAGTATTATATTTGTGGAAAATAATGGCACCATGTATCTGCAAGTGTTTGATCATCCACAAGACGTAACACAAGAGGAACTTAACCACTACCTCCTTCAACTTCCGCAATGGAGACGGGAAAAGGTACTGTCATATCGTTTCCTAATTGATCAGGTGCTTTGCGCAAAGGCCTATCTTCTCCTAAAGCAGGGATTGAAGTCGATATACGGAATTGACGAACATCCAAAGTTCAAGTATGTCATGCACGATAAACCTGTACTAAGTGATTATCCAGACATTCATTTTAACCTTAGTCATTGCAAACGAGGTGTGATGTGTGTTATTGACGACCATCCCATAGGTTGCGACATAGAAGAAATAGAGGAGAAACTCGATATAGACCTTTGCCACTTCTGCTACAACGATAGCGAAGTGGAGATGATCGTTTCTTCAACTGACCCATGTGTTGAGTTTACAAAGCTATGGACAAAGAAAGAGGCGACCTTAAAACTGACAGGAGAAGGTATCAACAACGATCTCCCATCGCTATTTAACCAAGATACACTGGATCGTCTTATGTTCGACACGACAGTACGAAAAGACAAAGGGTTTGTCTATTCGGTCTGCCGATACAAACGAACATAGCTACAAATACAAATAGCGTTTGATGCTCCTCTTTGGCGTTTTCTGGAACTCTTCTTTATAGATGTGAACGGCCTGGATGTGCTCGTATGCTGGAAGCAGCTCGTTCAGGTCTTTCATGTTCAACTGCATGATGTTGCTGATGTTCTCATCAGTGAGGTTAAACAGTTTAGCCTCCTCATAATCAGGATGGATGAGTGCCTCCAGACGGTTATTGCGTTGCACAACGATGCTCTCGCTAACCATCAACAAAGAATTCAACTTGTCCTCAATCTCCTCAGGATAGATGTTTTGTCCATTGGGACCAAGAAGCATATTCTTCTTGCGACCTTTGATGAAAAGGTTACCCTTAGCATCAAGGATGCCCAGATCGCCTGTATGATACCATCCATCAGCATCAAGGGCTTCGGCTGTGGCCTCTGGATTCTTATAGTAACCCAGCATAACGTTCTTACCACGTGTAAGTATTTCGCCTGGGATGTGTTGTGGGTCATTACTGTCAATTTTGACCTCCATGTTGACTACAGCCCTTCCGCAAGAGCCTGGAACAAAGGATTTCCAGTCGGAGAAAGTGATGATAGGTGCACACTCAGTAGCTCCATAGCCTACGGTGATGGGGAAATTGAAGCTATGTAAGAAACTCTCAACTTCCTGATTAAGAGCAGCACCGCCAACAATGCATTCGTACATATTACCACCAAAAGCCTTCAGAACTTGTTTCTTGATCTGGCGCCTGATGAAGAAGCCAATGAGGGGCCAATTCATGAATTTAGCTGCCTTACTGGACATGACACTCTTCATAATCTTCTTCCTGGTAATCTTCTCAATGATGAGTGGCACAGCAACTATCACGCGGGGTTTGACTGCTTGGAAAGCTGCAGCTATCACTTGAGGCGTGGGCATCTGAGTGAGGAAGAATATGTGACAACCATTAAGGAACGCATAGAGAAACTCGAACATGAGACCATACATATGGGCCATGGGGAGCATAGAGAGAATGTTGCAGTTGATGGTCTTACGTCCCAACACTCCGTCGGCAAACTCATAGTTGCTATCGAAAGCGCGATAAGGCAACATAACGCCTTTAGAGAATCCTGTAGTTCCACTGGTGTAGTTGATCATCATCATATCGTTCTCAGATGATTCTGGCTGAAATTTCAGCTGATTTGGAGAGACGGGACTACTGTTTGCAAAAATATCTCTAATGTTAAAGACAGCAGGTGATCCAATGACGGTAGAGAAATCTGTAAGACGAAGGATGGCAAGGAGATCGGGCATCTGCGTTGGCTCGATGCGCTTAAGTATCTGGTCTGATACGAAGAGAATACGCGACTCACTATGGGTGACGATGTGATGTATTTGCTCAGGTAAGAAGTCGGGCAATATGGGAACTACTACGGCACCATAGGTAACAGTAGCGAGAAATGTGATTCCCCAACGGGCACTGTTGGTGCCACAGAGGGCAATCTTGTCGCCCCGTTGAATACCGGCATTCTGAAACATCGCATGAAGCTGGATTATCAGTTGAGCTACATCGGCATAGCGGTAAGTGCCTGCATTTAAATCGGTCAGTACAGGTTGTTCCCAATGGGAAACTATAGATTTCTCTATCTCCTTAATCATCTGCTTAATGGTTTATAAGTTGTTGTTGTAAACTTCCAGTATTTTCTTTCGTATGATGATCTCATATTTTGCCTGAACGGCATCTTCACGTGACTTACGCAGTCGTTGATTAGCCTGGGTAAGATCGTAGATGGTACTGCGACCTGCCTCGAACTTGTCTTGCTCATAAGCACTGGAGAGCAAGCTGGCCTCTTCTGATTTCTTGGCAGAGAGGTATTTGCTCTGGGCATTCAATGCATTATAGTAGGCTTGGTCAATCTCTTTGCGCAGTTGTTGACGAGAGTCTTCCAATGCCAACTGACTCTTAGTTAAAGTCATCTTAGCCTTGCGGATATTGTTGCGCGTATAGAAGCGGTTGAATACAGGAACTGTGAGGTGCAATCCTACCACCTCGCTCCTATTTTTCCACATCTGAGATGCAAAACCATTGGAATGAGACACATGGAAGAGGTTCAGGTAGTAGGTGTTCATAGAAGCCCTGAAATCCACTTTCGGATAGTAGTCGGAACGAGCAGTAGCAATATCGTAACGGCTTTTCTCCACCTGGGCCTTACCAGCAACGATAGAGGGGAAATGTTCCACAGTATCGTCACCATCAGCCAGTGGATTGCTGATAGGTGCTTCAAGAAGTGCCTCGTCTGCCATATCGGCGATCTCAAAGCCCTCAACAGTGTCGAGGTTCAGCAACTGTGAGAGGGTGAGCAAGGCAATCTTGTATCTGCCTTGTGCCTCTGTAAGTTCATATTCATCAGCAGCTAACTGTGCTTCGGCATCGGCTAAGTCACTTTTTGGATTACGGCCGTCATCAACAAGCGTCTTGGTCTTCTCGCAAAGATGGCGACTGGTTTCCACTTGCGCTTGAGCAACTTCCATCATGCCTTTCTCATAGAGAACCTGCAGGTAATAGGTAGCAATCTGAATGGCCAACGACTTGCGGGCATAGTCGAGCGAAGCAGTGGCCTGCTGTACGGCCCAATGAGCGGAACGCTTCTGATTCTTCTGGCGGAAACCGTCGAAGATGGGCATCTGAGCATCTACGGTAGCGTTGGTATATGACAGGTCGCCATTGATGGGTTCTGATGAAGAAGGCATGGTGCCTGTCGATGCCAAAGCATTGCCGAAGCTGAAACGTTGAGCAGCAGACAAACTAACAGACGGCAACCAGTCGTTCTTGGCAGTGTTCAACTCGTTTTTCTGCAAATCGATGTCAACGGCCTTCTGTTGAATATCGATATTATGGTCTATGGCATACTGGATACACTCCTCGTAGGTCCATACATGCTGTGCTTTGGCAATTGAGAATTGACAAAGGATAATGATCAGCACCTTGAGAGTTATGAGTTTCTTCATAGTCTTATTTCTTTATTCCTCTGAGTATATCACTGGCTTTCACACCGCTCTTCAGTTCTACATATAATCCGTCGGAAATACCGATGCTGACCTCACGACGATCAAATTTCTGGTTCTCTACATCTTTAGGATTGGAGGTAAGGACATAGACATAGGTCTTGTTGTCGGCAAACTCAATGGCTGTTTCGTCGCAAGAAAGTACGTTCTCCGCCTTTGCTATTACAATGTTGGCATTAGCACTATAGCCTGATCGGATATTGACATTGCTCGGAATATGGGCGGAGGCTTTCAGCTCAAACATCTTGGCTCCGTTTTGCATTTCACCTTCAGGAGCAATATAGTCGAGGGTTGCCGGAATCTTTACATCCTGCATAGAACCCAACGTGAGTTCAAGCTCCATGCCTTGCTGCAACTTAGCTACCTCTGTCTCATCTATAAAACCTCGGAAGATAATGTCTCCCATATCGGCAATTTTGGCAACGGTGGAACCTTCAGTAAAGGCACTGGTTCCTGAGACTGATGAACCTACTTTAACAGGCACGTTGAGCACCAGTCCGCTAATAGTGGAGCGAAGACTGGTAATGTTGACACTACCAGAACGACTTGACTGTCCCTGGGTGATAACCTCCACCTGTGTCTGAGCTGCCATTACGTTCTCTTTTGCAGATGCCAACTTGGCCTCCTTCATCTCAAACTCCTCACGACTCACCACGCCTTTGTCGTATAATCCTTTTATACGGTCGTATTCACGTTGCTCCTCATTGAGTGAGATACGTGCTGACTCTACTTGACTCATGGCCTGATTGAGTTGTGCCATATCAGGAATAATCTTGATGGTGGCTATAATGTCGCCCACCTTGACGTAGTCGCCCGGCAGAACCCGCAACTGACTGATGACACCAGTTGCCAAAGGCTTCACCTCTACCTGGTTACGGGCTTCAACACTTCCCGTAGCCGTAACACGCTTCACGATGTCGCGTTGTTCGGGAGTAACGAGTTCATAGACTACAGGAGCAGGTTGTGACTGCTTCCACAGGAAATAGAATGTGTAAATGATAAAAAGCCCAACCAGGCTCCATCCTGCAATTTTCAAAACCTTCTTCATATATTTATCAATTTTCAATTATCTATTATATGTTAACGCATAGCGTACTATTCTTATTCTTCCCTTAATGCCTCAATGGCCTTGATAGCAAGTGCCCGCTTCGCAGGTAGCCATCCTGCAAAAAGTCCGCCCATCACAAGGATGAAGAGAGCCGCAATAGCTGCAACGAAAGGCACATGGGGATTGGAGAAAAAGCCTCCATCGCCCAATGATGCTGCAGTTGCTTTGTTGATGGCAGTGAGCACCCATAGTCCGGCCGTAATACCTACAATACCTGCAGCCAGAGTGAGCATCATACTCTCGCAAACGATCTGCTTAATGATGGTCATCGGTTCAGCTCCTAAAGCTCGACGAACACCAATTTCCTGTGTACGTTCCTTGACGGTTACCATCATAATATTACTGATGCCGATAAGCCCTGCCAAAAGGGTTCCCAATCCCACGAGCCATACCAAGGCGTTGATACCACTAAGCATAACATCAAACTGGTTCAATTGGCTCTTGAGGTCAATAGTTGAAAGGGCGATGTCGTCATCAGGATGAATTTGATGGCGGCTACGGATTACCTTTGCCACCTGCTCCGTATACTCCTCCGATGGGAACTTATCGTCGAATACGAGGAATAGACAATCTGTCTTTCCTGACTGATTATATACCTGTTGTGCAGTAGTGACGGGCAGAAAAACGCTATTCGATTCGTTTGGTCCCAAATTGACCAAAGCATTGGTCTTTTTCGTGATACCAATAATCTGGTAAGACACATCGCCAATCCTGACTTCACGTCCAACAGAATTGGCAACGGAAGCGAACAGCTTCTTAGCCAAATCTTCGCCCACTACACACACTTTCCTGCGCTCATTGATGTCGAAACCATTGATGTAACGTCCAGCAACGATTTTCTGAGGCGAGAGCATGCTGTAAGCAGCAGAGACACCAGCTACGGCAGCTTCGTCATTGCCTTCCTCAGAGACGATAGTCTGTATGCTATTCTTATCGGGAACATACATCAGACAGATAGCATCCTTCATAGCTCCAGGGAACTGACTTTGGATAGCGGCAATGTCACCCTCGTCCATATTCCATGCTCTATCGCGCTCTAATCCCATATATGGTATGCTGGTCAGATTGCAAATATACGCCATACTATTGGACGGCATTTGTTCCAATTGTCCAACAAGTCCTCCTTTGAAGCCCATACCAGCTCCAATGAGAATCATCAACATGAACAATCCCCAGAAGACACCGAAAGCGGTCATAAGACTGCGCCACTTCTGCTTCTTGATGGTTTGCAGAACTTCCTGCCAAAAATCACTGTCAAACATATATTATAATTATCTTTTCTACTATAAAAAAACTTCTCAACTTGTCAATGCTTCAACCAATTTAATAGTGGTAGCCCGTTTAGCGGGCACGTATCCTGCTACCAGTCCTGCCAGAATCATCACCAGATTACAAATGATAACAGGGAGGAACTGTACTGTGGGGTTCTGGAACATGGGGAAGACACTTCCCAAAGCACTGTTAAGCAACTGAGTCAGGCCAATTCCAGCCATGAGGCCTACATATCCAAATATCATAGTGATAATAACCGACTCTAGCAGTACCAAACGTATGATGCTACTATTGCTGGCTCCCATAGCCTTTCTCACTCCTAACTCACGGGTACGTTCCTTCACTGTGATGAGCATGATGTTGCTGACACCCACAATACCCGCCAACAAAGTGGCAATACCAATGACCCACACAAAGGCTCCTATCGTAGTCAGTACGTTCTGCACCTGAAGAACACTCTCATAAGGATTATCAACCTGAATGGCACGGAAGTCATCAGGGCTACATTCCTTGGCACGTGCAACGACGGTGCGCAACTTGCTGACTATAGCGTCATTCTCGTCAGCGGTATTCAGGTTGCTTACTTCAAGTCTGACGGCATCGATGTTTCCCTGTGGTCTATAAAGTGTCATCATCGTCGATATAGGAACGTAAGCACCTAAAGAGTTATCATTAGAGGTCATTGACTGGGAGACGCCTACCACCATGAAGAGTAACCCGTCTACTGTTACCTGTTGTCCAATAGGATTGCCGTCGCCAAAAAGTTCTTTGGCCAGTCGCTGGGTCACCACACACACCTTTGACTGACTCTCGATGTCAAGCTGATTGATGTCGCGCCCTTTGGCAATTTTGTTATAATTGACGCTAATGAATCCTGGAGTACATCCCGTCATAGGAATCTGGGCATAACGTATACCGTTGTTAACACGTAACCGCTCCACAACCGAGGGGAAGACATGTTGTATAACCTCACGGTCAATGCTGCTGAGCAGTGCCGTATCGGCCAAGTTGAGCGTGATGCTCCGTCCCGTCTGGTATCCGCCATAGGGCTTTGAGGTCAGTCCCGTAGAGAGCTGAACCACCTGTGGACTATCAAAATGGAACGTCCGTGCGATTCCTCTTTGGAACCCACCAGCTGCTCCTAACAGCACCACTAGGATAAACATGCCCCATGCAATAGAAAAGCCGGTAAGGGCTATGCGCATCTTGTTGCTACGCATGGACAGCATCACCTCTGACAACAACTCATTCATGCGCGTTCATCTTTAAAAATTAGTCCATCCTTGAAGAATATCCGACGATCTGTCTGGTCGGCAATCTCCTGTTCATGGGTAACAATGACCACCGTTTGGCCCTGTTCGCGGTTCACGGCCTTAAGCATATCCATCACCTCCTGTGTCGTTTTAGAGTCCAAAGCTCCCGTCGGCTCATCTGCCAAGATAATCTTGGGGTGTGCTATCAAGGCTCGGGCTATGGCCACACGTTGACGCTGACCACCCGACATCTGCATAGGTGTATGGTTCCAATGACCAGCAAGCCCTACCTTCTCTAGATATTCCATAGCCATATCATTGCGTTCCTTTCTGGCCACACCCCGATAGTAAAGTGGAAGTGCCACATTTTCCATCGCGTTTTTGAAGTTAATCAAATTGAAGCTTTGGAAAATGAATCCGATATACTGGTTGCGCAGGCGAGCCTGCTGCCGTTCATCCTGCCCCTTAATAAGGTTGCCGGCCAGCCGGTACTCACCCTCGTCATAATCGTCGAGGATGCCCATAATGTTCAACAGGGTAGATTTCCCAGACCCGGAAGCACCCATAATGCTTACGAGCTCACCTTCATCAATATGGAGGTCTACACCTTTGAGCACATGGAGAGGCGATTCTCCCGGATAAGTCTTATGAATTCCTTTGAGGTCGATCATAATTCTTCTTTCAAATGAGATACATACATTGCCACATATTCACTTTCTAACATACCAAGATGAGAACCATCAACATGGTAAACGATGATGTCTGGTTTTTCCTCTTTCCAGAAAGCCTCATTGTCTATAATCTTTTCTGGAGCAAGGAATTCATTAAGCACTTCTTCAGGAATGTCACTGAACGAAACACCCAATTCCTTGTATTTGTTGATGACTTCCGCTTTATTATTATCTTCATCATGAAGAAGGGCTTTATGCAGCAAAACCTTGCCGCCATAGAGCGGTACCTCAGGCGACTTCAATATCTGTCCCACTACCTGAGTCATCTTAACGGTATGTTTGAATTTTGTTTCTATATCAGGATCAATTTTCTTCATAGCTTCCAAAGGCAGATAAGGCATAATCTTAGTCCACTCATTAGGATACTTGTTGAATCTGGTCCATGTAGTGTCAAGCATAGAGACTACTGGCATTTGATCATGCATTTTACTCCATTTCACACACAATCGATAAGCAAGCTCGCCTCCAAAGCAATGGCCCGTGAAGGCTGCTATTTTAGCATCAATCGGAAGATAGATATCAAGGATGGTGTAATACATTTCTATCACCTCATTCATATCTGCATCTTCAAAAAGATAATCAAAATGGTCACCTATCCATTCAATTTGGAAAACAGAGAAATACTTAATGAGTTCATTCAAATAATGTTTTGTGTGAACGAATTCAGTGTAACCATGAACAAAGACCACCAATGGTTTCGCTGGGTCATACATGTTGTACCATGAACCAATACTCATTCTGGTGTCCAACACATCTCTAACAGTTCTCGCCTTCAACAGGTCGTCAACCTTAATATTGATATTGAACTGAACCGCCTTTACAATAACCTTGATAGCCATCAGCGACGTCAGTCCTAATTGTATCAGATTGTCAGTTACTCCGAAATCATCACGTTTCAATAGCGTACGTGTAATCTCCAACAAGGTTTCCTCTTCAGCATTTTCTGGTGGTATATTATCAAGCTGGAATGACACTTCTGGCAAAGGTAATTTGCGGCGATTCACCTTACCGTTAGGTGTTAATGGCATTTCTTCGAGAAGCACGAACACCTCAGGAACCATAAATGCTGCCAGTGCATCAGCTACCCACTCTTTGAGAGATGGCTCATAGACAACAACATCCTTGTCCACTGTATAGTAACACACGAGGTTCTGACCACCGCCAACTTCCTTAACATCGACACATACCTGCTTTATTCCCTTAAAGGCAGCCACGCGATTCTCTATCTCACCCAGCTCTATGCGCAGACCACGCAGTTTCACCTGATTGTCTATACGCCCTAGGAATTCTATTTGTTTACTTCCATCACGTGGGTCTACAGCCCAGCGCACAAGATCGCCTGAGCGATAAGCACGCTGTCCATTGAACATAATGAACTTATCCTCTGTTAAATCTGGTCGATTCAAGTATCCACGACCTACGCCTTCACCTGCTATCAACAATTCGCCAGGCAGGCCTTCCGGTACAAGATGTCTTGTCTTGTCGATGATGTATAACTGGTAGTTGTCTAGAGGACCTCCTATAAATTCTCCCTCAAAAAAGCTCTTTACATCATAGAAAGTTGAGAACAGAGAACACTCTGTAGGTCCATAAGGATTTACGAAACGATAATTAGTAGGCGGAGTAATAGGAGGCATTTTCTCACCACCAGTAGAAAGCACTCGCAGCGATTTATTATCGAACAGCGTTGCTATCTGACAGCCTATCTGTGTAGTCATAAAGGCTACAGAAAGTCCGTTCTCCTCCATATAGTTGTTCATCGCATTCAAATCTAGACGCATATTGTCTGGCAGGATATAAGTGGATGCACCCACCAGCATAACAGGGTAGATGTCAATCATGTGCGCATCGAAACCATAGTTGGCATATCCAACGGCACGATCTGCAGCTGTCAGTTGGAATTCTTTTACATACCAGTGACAATAATTCACTATGCCATGCTGTTCAAGTTCCACACCCTTTGGCTTACCGGTAGAACCAGAAGTGAAAAGAATGACCATGCGATCATTTGGTTTCACTTGAGGCAGCACGCTTTCAGCATAGCGGTCCTCGCCATCAAAAGCCCATTGAATTTGCTCACGCGTAATCACTGTGCCTTTAAAGTCTGGCAGAGTGTCTGAAAATAGACTACCTTCGCTGAGGATAAAGTCCACCTGAGCATCCTCTGTCATAAACATCAGTCGGTCTTCAGGGAAGTGACTGTCAAGTGGCATGTACGAGCCACCAGCCTTCATCACCGCCATAGAATAGATGACTAACAATTCCGAACGGTCGATCATCACACCTACCGCTTGTTCATGTTTAAGTCCGAGGTTTACCAAATAACGTGCCAAGCGGTCGGTTATTTCATCAACCTGCCTATATGTATAACTTCGATCCTTATATACCACATAGATATTGTCTGGCGTAGCCAAAGCCTGTCGATGCAGGATATCTGGCAATGTTTCTGTCTTATCGTATGTCAACACCTTTCCTTTGCCAAGAAGAGTGAGAGCCTCTTCTTCTGCAGCATCAGTAAGACGGAAGGTATTGACTGGAGCATCTGTCCCGCAAGCCTGCTGAACGATAAAGCTGAACATCTCAGCAAAACGACTCATATCCTCCTTACTATAAAGATCTGCAGAATACTCCAGCACAAGATTGAACATGTCTGTTCCGTAAGGTAGCACTGTAATAGTCAAAGGCATCTTGACCACATCCAGCTCCATACCGTAGCCATCATCGCTGCTGTTGTCATCATTTTCCGATAAAGCATCCTCCAATCCTTGTATGCCCTGATATGCAAACATGATCTCTGGATTAGCAGGGAAGCGCTCCACAAGACGTGTATAAGGGAAGATACCACAATATGACTGTGTCTTGAAATATTGGTTTTGGATATCCGATGCCAATTCCGCGAAGGAGCCTTTACAATCTGGTGACACCACGGGTAGTGTCTGCACAAACATGCCTATGATTTCCTGCATCCTAATATTGATGCGGCCATTACTTATTGATGTGAAAATAACATGGTCTTCACGGGTTATGCGTTGTAGTAACAAAGAGGTGACAGCCATAAAAAAGCTGTTTTCCGTCAGGTTGTTACGTCGGCAATAAGCAGATATGCCTACGGTATCTAGTAATAATGTATGTTTTGCCGCCTTATTACCCGAACCATTACAACCACTACTACGAGGGTAGCTGGCTATTTCTGCATCACCAAGCACATTATCAAAATATGTCTGGGCTTCTGTAGCTTTACCGCTTGCCTGCATCTCTTGCTCGTCCAAAGCACGATCCCAAGCAGTGTAGGTTTCAGGTATCAAGGTTTCATGTTCAAGGGCCCGTTGCAATTCTGAAAGGAACACCAGCAAAGAACCACCGTCGAAGATGGTGTGATGAACATCCATAAAGAGCCATACTGTAGTAGGAGTCTGTACGATATCAAAACGGTAGAGGTCGTCATCCAACAAGTTGAATGGACGAACCTTTTCCTGGAAATAGTCTTTTGAAGGCTCATCACTGATCGTAGAGTGTTGTATAGCTACCGGAGCGTCATCACGTCGCTGTTGCATGACATCGTCTTCCATAATGACGAAGTGAGTCTTCAAATAAGGATGTGCATTCACTACTGCCTCTAGCGCCTGCTCCAGAGCATCAACAGTAATACCATCCAATCGTTTCACGTAAGGAATATTGTACTGAGTAGTATCACGATTCATCTCCCAGTCTACGTACACACCACGCTGGTTCTCTGTAATAGGATAGTAATCTCGGGGAGCATGAACAACTGCCAGAGTTTTCTCCAATTCCTCGCTATATTCAGTCATAGCTGCCATATCACGAATAGTAGGAGTCTGAAGGATATTCTTGGTTGGGATGATGATATCCAGATGCCCATGAATAGCTGCACTCAGACGCATGGCCGACAAAGAATTCATACCGATAGACATCAGGTTGGTAGTTACACCGAAATGATTAGAATTCAACACCTCACATGCTATGTCGAATAGACGCTGCTCCATCTCTGTCTCCGGCTCAACAATATCGCCTATTGACAACATAGGCGTAGGTAATCCTCTGCGATTGATCTTGCCATTCGGCGTTCGCGGCATAGCCTCAACATACATATATACCTCAGGTACCATATAGGCAGGAAGTTTGGAAGCTCTCATGTGCACATCTATCTGTTCATCGCTAACACTCTTCCCTTCATCAACTGTATAATAGAGAACCAGATGCTTGTCATTGTTGATGTCGCGAATCATGGCCACTGCCTGCTGGATACCATCTACCTTCATGGCTTCTGTTTCTATTTCACCTAATTCCACTCGATAGCCGCGCAACTTCACTTGATTGTCTATACGGCCAAGGCATTCCAGTTCGCCATACTCGTTGAAACGGGCAAGGTCGCCGGTGTGGTACATCCTGACTGGTGTATCATCAATGTTCTTTTCAACGAAAGGACAATCCACAAATGACTGGGCTGAGCGTTCGGGCAAGTGCCAGTAACCAATGCCTACCTGGATACCTGCTATGCACAATTCACCACAAGCACCCATAGGAGCCAACTGACCTGCCGAATCAACAATGAAGCACCAACTGTTAGCAATGACATGACCAATAGGGATATCCCTGTACACTTTGTCTTTCTCCAGATAATGGATAGTGATATGGTCTGTACACTCCGTTGGACCGTATGCATTGATTATCTGCGCATTCCGTGATACTACGCCCATTAATTTCTCACCGATAGCGCTCAGATAGCGCACTGGCATATCAAAGGTATTTACCAACATGGTGGCGATAGAAGTGGTATAACCACCACCAGTTATTTGATGGTCAATCACGAAATTGCGAATAGCCTGCAAGTCCTTACGAATTTCCTCTGGCATGATATGCAGACTACCTCCAAGTAGCAGGATGGCATACAAGTCTTCAATATGTGAGTCAAACGAGAACGAGCGATGACTGCTAATACGGTCTTCAGCAGTAAGATGAAGTTCTTCTATCGTTGAGAAAATATAGTTCAACAATCCTTTATGGTGGAGCACCACACCCTTTGGCTTACCAGTAGAGCCTGAAGTATATATAATATAGGTATAGCAGTCCGGCGAACAGAGGTTAATAGGTTCGACTGTAGCGCTGTCTTTCTCCCAGTCAATCTCGTCAAGGTAGATGATAGTATCAGCATTGAAATCACCCTCCTTGCGTTTCTCCTCTAACACAGTGTGTGTCGTAATTAATACTCTGGTCTCACTGTCTTCCAACATATACTGCAGGCGTTCGTTAGGATACTCAATGTCTAACGGCAAATAAGCAGCAGCAGCCTTATGAATACCAAAGACACAAACTGGGAACTCCTTGCTGCGTTCAATCATTACACCTACGAAGTCATGCTTCTTCACGCCGAGAGAAATCAGTCTCTGTGCAATAAGGTCAGAATAGCGATTCAGTTGAGCATATGTAATCTGACTATTTCCATCTGCAACAGCAAGACTGTCAGGACACTGAACTGCACGAGTCAGGAAATGATCCATATAGGTCTTGGTAAAGTCAATATCCATACGTGGTCCAGCCGACTGCTCAATAAGAACCTTGCGCTTATCCTCTGGCACTAAGGAAATTTCATAGAAACGCTCCTCAGTGGCAGCTTTTTCACACAACTCCTTCATGGCCTTAAGTACAATATCCATGTCAGCCGCATTGTAGAGCGAACTGTCATACCCAATGCCCAATGCATATTCCGATTCTGACGCTTTATAGACGGAGAGTGTGATAGGAATTTTTGCCACTGCCTCGGCATCTGGATTAGTTGATGATTCAGATTCTTCGGGTGTTCCCTCGCCATCAAACACTTGCCATTCAAACAATATATTGGGACGCATACCATAACGTTCTACCAAACGTGTCAGTGGATATACACTATAATCGAAGGTCGTATTTAACTGCTCATTCATCTTGCTGACAAGCTCTCCAAAGTCAGCCATCTTACGCTGGGCTTCCAAATCGTAGGTTGATATGACAGGTAGCGTCTTCACATACATACCGATGGTATTCATCATATCAGCAGTCTGTCGGCCATGATGAATGGTTGTAATGAGAATGTTATCCTCACGTGTTAGACGATGAAGTACTTGCATGAACGCTGTAATGAAATAGTTGCTTACCAAAAGGTCATGCTTCCTACAAAAATCATCCACTATAGCCTGTGGAACAGTAACATCTATATGATGTTCTATAGACTGTTCACTTTCAGGATGTGCCGACTTTGGATAGAGGATACTCTCAGCACCAGAAAGCAGGTCATCAAACCATCTCTCTGCCGCCTTACCATTCTCACTATCCAACCAAGCCTTTTCATCCAAAGCATAGTCAAAAGCGGTATAGCGCTCACTTTCTAACTCAGATTGTTCTAGGGCTTCCTGCAAATGCTGCCTGAAAATCATTCGCGAAGCACCGTCATTGATAATATGGTGAATATCAACAAAAAGGAAGCACTGACTAGGCGACTGGATAATCTCAAAACGATAAAGATCTTCTCCCAAGAGATTGAAGGGCTTCACACGCTGTTCAAAATCAGTCTCCGTCGGTTCGAAACTGAGTGTAGTCATTGTAATTGTCACAGGGGCATCGTCACGACGTTGCTGCATCACGTCACCGTCTTTCTTCACTAGATGAGTCTTAAGATACGGATGAGCTTCCATGACCTTTAAGAGAGCTTCATGTACTTGCTCTGTAGAATAAGAGCCCATCGGTATGACCTCGGGGATATTATATTGAATAGCATCACTATTCAACTCCCAATCAATAAAAACGCCGCGCTGATTCTCGGTTATAGGATAATAGTCCTGATGTTCATGGGTGTGTGTCCATTGTTCAGAATCTTTTCCTCCATGTTCCATCCAGTCAATTATCTCGCGAATGGTGGGTTGTTCCAGTATTTTCTTAGTGGGTACACTCTTACCCATATTCTGTTGGATCATGGCACTCAGACGCATAGCGGTGAGCGAAGTCATACCTACAGAAACAAGATTCGTGGTCACACCAAATTTGTCATGTTTCAACAGTTCTATTGCCATATCCAGTAATTGCTGTTCCGTCTCATTGGAAGGTGGAACAATTTCTGTGGCTTTGATTTCAGGCATAGGTAGCTGTTTACGATTTACCTTTCCATTAGGAGTCATCGGCATCACATCCATCAGCACATAGGTATCAGGCACCATATAGTCGGCCAATGCCGAACTCTGCAGTGCTTTGCGGATGTATTCATCGGTAATGTCGGAACCTTCTACCCGTGTGTAATACAACACAAGGCGGTCTGTACCCAATACCTTCTTCACCTCAGCAGCTGCCTGCTGTATACCTTCTATTTGCAGTGCCTTGCTCTCTATCTCACCTAACTCAATACGGAAACCGCGCAACTTCACCTGAAAATCGATACGTCCCATGTATTCCAAGTCTCCCTGCTCGTTAAAGCGGCATAGGTCGCCGGAATGATACATCCGAACGGGACGCCCCCACCGGTCTTTGCTCACAAATGGACAATCCACAAACGACTGTGCGGTGCGTTCCGGCAATCGCCAATAGCCACGTCCTACCTGAATACCTGCTACACACAACTCACCCACCACTCCGTGAGGAACCAAGTGTCCAAGTGGATCGACAATAAAGTTCCAACTGTTGGCCACGGGCTTTCCGATAGGAATGTTCTCCAAACGAGTACCAGGTGCTATACTATAATAAGAGGAGTCACAGGTACACTCAGTGGGACCATATACATTGAGAATCTCAACATTCTTGCTAAAAACACCACCCAGTTTCTCACCTCCAGCGGTAATGGAACGCATAGGCAAGTCATCATATGTGTTCACCAACATGGAGGCAATGGCCGTAGAGTAGCCACCGCCAGTAATCTGGTGTTCTATGAGGAAGTCATGGATAGCTCCTATGTCTTTTCTTATACCCGTCGGCATAATATGGAACGAGCCGCCCAAGGTCAGTATCGGGAACATATCCTCTGTATGAGCATCGAACGAGAATGAGCGGTGTCCTTCAATACGGTCTTCTGCAGTCAACTGCTCAGCGTCTATGATAACATTGAGGAAGTTCCACAAACCTGCCTGATGCAACATAGCACCCTTAGGCTGACCTGTTGATCCTGAGGTATAAATCATATAAGCCAAGTGGTCTGGTGTCGTCAGATTAATGGGTTGTGCAGCAACGCTGAAGTCGATGTCTTCAATGTATATAATCTTAACATTGCCTGTATCAAAGTTACCCTCTGCTTTCTTGCTTTCTAAGACAGCATGACTTGTGATCAGTACCTTAGATTCCGAATTCTCTAGCATGTACTGCAAACGCTCGTTAGGATATTCAAAGTCCATGGGCGTGTAAGCTGCACCAGCCTTGTGGATAGCCAGAACTGAGAGAGGAAACTCACAAGTACGGTCGAGCATAACACACACGAACTCATTCTGCTCAACACCCTCGTTGATAAGATACCTAGCAAGAATGTTCGAACGTTCATCCATCTCTCTATAAGTGTAGTGCTTCCATGCATCGACTACTGCTGTAGCATCGGGAACCTGAGCTGCACGACGGATAAAGGCCTCTGCGAACGTCATCGTGATATCAATATCGAGGTCCTTGCCAGTAGAAATTTCAAAAACGGCATCCTTGTCTTCCCCCGTCACCAGAGGTATTTCTGATAAAGACTTGCTTGTCACACCATAAGTGAATGCGTTAACCAACATCTTACAGAGAATCCTCATATCTTTATCGGAATAAAGACTGTTATCGTACTCAAGACTAAGCTTATAATTGTCTGAACCATTAGAAATGACGGTTACTGACAATGGCAATTTAGCAGTATCCAAATCAAGGCTGAAATCGTTTTCTTTTTCCTCTTTGGTTGCCTCCGCATCTCCTGCAGACTGGAATGCAAACATAATCTCCGCACGGATACCATAACGCTCCACCATTTTCGTGAATGTATAAATATCACGACTCTGGGCATCGAGCATCTGTTGCTGTACTTGCTTGACGATAGCACTTATTGTAGTCACTACAGCCTGCTCTTTGGTCATGCTGCTAACTACGGGTTGGGTCTTCACAAACATACCCATTGCGTTCATCATACGCATGTCTGTTCGACCATGATGAATAGTAGTGATAAGAACGTTGTCTTCACGTGTTATTCGATGCAACAAGCTTATCAACATTGACAGGAAATAATTACTCTCCGTGACTGAATTCTTGCGACAGAAAGAAGTGACGTCAACATTGGGGACATCCATAGACTGCACATGCTGAACAGCCTCACCAATATGAGCTGTGCTATGGGGATAAACAGTAGTTTCAGCACCCATCAGCAGACTGTCAAAATGTTTCTCGGCCTCTTCACACTGCTCCGAATGCCAAAATTTCTCTTCTGCTAGTGCACGGTCGAAAGCTGTATATGTCTCCTTTTCTATCTGTTCTCCTGCAAGGACACTTTCCAAATCCCTGCGGAAGATTAAAGAAGAACCTCCATCGTAAACAGTATGATGAATATCAACAAAAAGCCACGTCGAAGCAGGAGACTTATAAATCTCCATACGATAGAGAGGGCCCTCTGTCAAGTTGAATGGAACAACTCGTTGCTGAAAGAAAGAAGCCGTCGGTTCCTCTTTCAACTCTGTAACAGACATAATGACTGGATCGTCATCTAAGCGCAGCTGAACGATGTCACCTTCCCTAACAGCGAAATGGGTCTTCAGATAAGGATGAGCATTCACTACTGTGATGAGCGCTTCTTTCAGTTTTTCGACATCCATGTCCTTAAAATCCATCACATAAGGAATGTTGTATTGAGTCGTATTTCGATTCATTTCCCAATCGACATAAATGCCACGCTGGTTCTCGCAAATAGGATAGTATTCACGCTTTTCCTCTGTCTCCGCCAACATCTCTATAAACGCCTCCTTGGAAAAGCTCACGTCACCATTCTCATCACGAAAATAGCCATCAGCCAACAAGTTATCGTAGAAAACTCCTATATTATCAAGATCATTAAGAGTCTCACAGAAATCTTCATATGAGAAATTGATCTCGCCTGTCTCATCGCGGAAATACCCATCGCTGAGAAGGTTGTCATACAGATTCCGTCTGTTGCTTTCAATCGTTGTCATAACAGTGCCTATTTATTCTTTCTTATTATTATTTGATTGTAACGGGTTTGCCTTAGGTGCCATCGGATTACCCTTAGGGGATAACGGATTGCCCTTAGGGACCATTGGATTACCCTTAGGGACCATTGGATTACCCTTAGGGACCATTGGATTACCCTTAGGGACCATTGGATTGCCCTTAGGGGCCAATGGATTACCCTTAGGGGCTGTAGCTCCATCACCAGTCTGAGGCGCACGCTTCGTGAAGATGTCAGCCACCTTGGTGGATTTGACCTGACCACTATCTATCATAGTAGCAATCTCACGGATAGTAGGATGAGAAAGGAGTTCAGCAACAGGGATAACTACCATAAGGCGCTGTTGTAAGAGGGCACTTAGTCGCATAGCGGTAAGTGATGTCAAACCATAAGAAATCAGACTGGTGGTCACACCCAGTTGTTCTGTTTTCAGCATCTCAAAGGCAATGTCAAAGAGTTTCTGCTCTGTCTTAGTCTCTGGAGCTACAATCTCTACATCCTTAGCCTCTGGAATAGGCAGTTCTCGTCGGTTAACCTTTCCGTTCGGAGTAAATGGCAACTTATCCATCTTAACATAGAATTCCGGTACCATGAAAGCAGTCAGCGTTTCACCTATCCACGCTTTCAGGGCTTCTTCATTTACATTGTACCCTTCCTTCTCAACGTAGTAACAAACTAGATTCTGCACACTACCTATCTCTTTGACATCAACACACACTTGTTTGACAGCTTCATGCTCTGCCACACGGCTTTCAATTTCACCAAGTTCAATGCGCAGACCACGAAGTTTCACCTGTCCGTCGATACGTCCAAGGTAGTCGATATTACCGTCATCCGACCATCGTACCAAGTCGCCCGTACGGTAGGCTCTCTGCTTGTCCACAATAATGAACTTCTCGGCATTCATATCCGAGCGGTTCAGATAACCACGTCCTACACCAGCTCCCATAACAACCAGTTCGCCTGGAACGCCACGAGGTACAAGGTTCATGTGCTTGTCAACAATACGCAACTGATAGTTGGCAAGCGGACGACCAATTAGTGAGGAGTTATAGTCTTTAGTAATATTATAGCACGTAGAATAGAGCGTACATTCTGTAGGGCCATAACCGTTATAGAAGCGGAAGCGAGGTTTCTTCAGCGGCTGAAGTTTCTCACCACCTACTGACAGCAGACGAAGCGAATGGTTCTCTATGCTAGTAGCAAACATATATCCGATCTGGGTTGTCATGAAAGCAATAGTCAACTGTTGCTCCTCCATGTACTTGTTCATCGCCACTAAGTCCATACGGAGTTCACTCGGAATGATGTAAACACTAGCACCTACTGACAAAGCAGGGTAGAGATCCATCATGTGCGCATCAAAGCCGAAGTTGGCATAGGCTACAGCACGGTCTTCCTGCGTGACATTGAACTCTTTCACATACCAACGACAAAAGTTCACGATATTGCCATGTTCCAATATACAACCCTTCGGTTTTCCAGTAGAACCAGATGTATATAGTATAACAAACATGTTATCGGGACTTAGGGATACGACAGGCTTCTCTGCTTGCGCTGGCAGTGATTCAAGTTCTGAGGCGCAGAACACCTTGCCTGAGTAATGCGGCATTGCTTGAGAGACGATACCGTCATTAGCAAGAATCAGACTAACACCAGCGTCATCGCACATGAATTGAAGACGCTCTTCTGGGAAATGGCTGTCTAGAGGCATATAAGTTGCTCCAGCTTTCATGATCGCAATCGGGTAAACGGCCATCAACTCAGAGCGCTCTATCATCACACCCACCGCCTCTTCTGGCTTCACTCCCATCTGCAATAAACAGCAAGCAAGACGGTCGGTCTGTTCGTCAAGTTCTCGATATGTCAATCGCTTGTCGCGGAAAACGATGGCAGTAGCTTCAGGAGTTTTAACGGCCTGTTGACGGATGAGATCCACAAGCGTGAGACTTGTGTCGTGTTCCAATATCTCGCCCTTGCCCAATGCCAACAGCTTTTGCTTCTCTTTAGCTGAAGTTAATGGGATGACGTTAACCATACTATCGGCCTCCTTAGAAGCACACTCAGCAAAACGCTTCACTGCCTCTACAAACTGAGTCATGTCGGCTCGGCTGTATCGTGAGGCGTCATAATCGACATCAATCCTGTAACCAGCCTTATTTTCTAATATGCTAATTAGAATAGGCATCTTGACTGTATCCAATCGGAGTGAAATATCATCATCTTGTGCCTTGCTTTGGGCATCATCATCCAAGCCAAAGGCAGGCTGGAAGGCAAAGAGGATTTCTGCACGACACCCGTACTTCTCTACTGCTTTAGTGTAAGAGAATATACTGTTGGCTTGGGTGTCAATATACTGCTGCTGCATGGCCTTAACGGCTTCCTTCACTGAAACATTGCTGCTATGAGTGACGACAGGTAACGTCTGAACAAAGAAACCGACAATGTTTTGCATTTCAACAGTGAAGCGGCCAGTGCTTATGGCTGAAATCATCAGGTCGTCCTCGCGAAGCATTCGATGGAGAACCTGTGTTACGGAAGTCATAAAGAAGCTATTGGCGGTTACTCCATTGGCACTGCAAAAACCATTGACGGCATCACCGGCAACCATTGCGCTCACCACTGCCGGACCGGTCTCTGACTTATCAAGTTGACGGCTAGCTGGATAACTCGCAATTTCGAATGACGATAACAATGTGTCAAAATATTTCTCTGCAGTAGCATACATGCTGCTCTCACGCATCTCTTGTTCGTCAAGGGCACGGTCGTAAGCTGTATATGTCTCCTTGTCTATCTTATGCTCTTTCGTTGGCAAGTTGTTGAGGATGGATTGCAAATCGCTTTCGAATACTATTGTTGAGTTCCCATCGAAGACGATATGATGGAAGTCCATGAACAGATAGACATTATCTTCATATTGATAGATTTCTAATCTATAGAGATTATCATTCTGAAGATCAAAGGGACGTACACGAGACTGGAAGAATGACTCTGTAGGAGCGTCCTTCAGCAAGGTGACAGATACGACTGTCTCATCATTATCACGACGTTGTTGCATCACGTCGCCATCGACTATCGCCATACGTGCCTTGAGGATAGGATGAGCATCGACAACCTCAACCAAAGCATCACGCAAATCCTCTACCCTAATACCACTGTATTTCCTCAGATGAGGAAGGTTGTACTGTGTGGTGTCTCGATTGAGTTCCCAGGCTACATATACGCCACGCTGGTTCTCAGTAATGGGATAATAATCGCGCTGCTCGTGAATTCGGACAATCTGAATATCTTTAATTTCTTCATTTCCATCGATAATAGATGCTATATGACGGAGTGTGGGCTCCTGGAAAATACTCCTCATGGGGACATTCTTTCCGATGCTGTTTTGTATCATGGCGCTCAGACGCATGGCAGAAAGAGATGTTAAACCAACGGAAATAAGATTTGTAGTTACACCAAACTGATCGTGTTTCAACAGTTCTATAGCGATATCCAGCAACTGTTGTTCCGTCTTGTTGGCAGGTGGAACAATTTCCGCTGCCTTAATGATTGGTGCAGGTAAAGCCTTACGGTTGGTCTTTCCGTTAGGAGTAAGCGGTATGGCGTCAATACGGACATATGCCGTAGGCACCATATATTCTGTTAGCGATTCAGCAAGGAACGCCCTAAGTGCTTCCTCATCTAATTCCTCATTAGAGGTATAATAAAGGCATAGATGCTGCATAACACCAACTTCCTTGATGTCGGCTACGGCCTGACGAATACCAGGGAATTTTGTTGCAACGCCCTCTATCTCTCCAAGTTCCACACGGAAGCCACGTAGCTTCACCTGACCATCGTTGCGACCCAGGATTTCGACTTCACCGTTGGGTTCCCAACGAGCAAGATCACCAGAGCGGTAAACCCTGACACCCTGATAATCGACAAAGCGCTCAGCGGTCATTTCCGGTAAGTTGTTGTACCCCAATGCCACGCCGGGGCCACCAATCAGCAATTCACCCACGAATCCAGCGGGTAGTTCGTTGTCAAACTGGTCAACAATAAACTCTTCGTAGTTTAAGAGAGGATGTCCGACAGTCACTTTGTTAGCAATCGTCAGATCAGCAATATTCGACGACACCGTAATCTCCGTCGGTCCGTAAGTATTGAAGATATGAACCCCCATAGACTGCAAAGAAGTAAGCAACTGCATCGGGAACTTCTCACCACCAGCCCACACGGTCTTACAGTGTGACAAGGCTTCACGGAAAGCGCCCAATTCCATATAGGTCATAATGCGAGAGCAGGTACCATTGATGGCTTCCGCACCCGTTCGCTTCATCAAATCGGCCAGCAACTGGGCATCCATCACTTCCTGTTCATCGGCCAGCACACAGGTGATTCCATTGAACAATGAGCCTGCAAACTCTTTCAGTGACATATCGAACGACAGTGTTGTAATAGAAACAAAGGTCTTTACACCCAGTTCTATCAATCCATGAATATGGACATTGGCAGGGTCGTCATAAAGATAATTAGCTATACCGATATGTCGCAACATAACTCCCTTCGGTCTTCCTGTTGAACCTGATGTATAGATAAGATAAGCCAAATCTTCTGGTTGTACCTTTATCTTTGGATTCTTGTCATCACCCGGAAGGCTCTTTCCACTGTTGTAGAGTTCGTCAACAAGGATGACTTTCTCCTGTTGATAGTCAGTTGCATGCTCCTTTGTGGTAATAATATACTGAGCCTCTGAATCAGACATGATAAGGTTGATACGGTCAGCTGGATATTCAGGGTCGCAAGGAATATAAGCTGCACCCGTCTTGCTGATACCGAACATGCAGACAATTACTGCAGAGCGACGTGGCAACAGTAATACAACACGGTCGCCTCGTTTCACACCCTTGCGTATCAGCGCATGGGCAACACGATTGGCTTCAACATTGAACTCCAAGAAGGTTAGCGTACGATCTTTGGCAACCAGTGCCACACAATCGGCATATTTAACGGCATTTTCCTCTATCGGCTGATAGAAGAGCTTCCAAGGAATCTCTTTCTTACTACTATATTTAAAAGTGTCGAGCTGATGACGGTTGTTCTCGCTAAGCATAGAGAATGTAGCAAGACTAGGTGTATCCAAAGCATTCAGCGATGCTGACTTGAAGGCCTCTGCCAGTCTCTGCATATCAGCAGCAGCATATAGGGTTGGATTATATGTCAGCAAGACGGTATAGTCGTCCCCACCCTTGCTATAGATGGTCACGGTTAGTGGCATCTTAACGGTGTCGAGATCAAGTTTTACTTCCTCGACATTCTCTCTTAAATTAGTTTCTGCTGCCAGTTTTCCGTGATAAACATATAATATCTCAGGACGAATACTATGCCGTTCAGACATACGAGTAAAAGGATAGAAACTGAGCGAACAAGTCATCATCAACTGTTGGTGCATCTGCTTGACAGCATCAGCTATCTTCGTATTACCAGCTTTCTTAATGTCCAGGATACTCGTAACAGGCAGCGTCTTCACAAACATACCAATTGATTGCATCCACAAGGAGTCTGAGCGACCATTGTCTATGGTAGAGAAAAGAATGGTCTCATCACGGGTAACACGGTGGAGCAACTGACTGAGCATCGTGGCGAAAAACGCATACGAGGTTACACTTATCTGACGACAAAAAGCATCAATATCATTGCCAGGAATAGTAAACTCGTAGGTACCTAACCCTTTTGCTTCTGTGCCCTCAGTACTATGTGGATATACGGTGGAAGATTGGTTGGACAACAGATTGTCAAAATACGATTCTGCTTCCTTACATTTCTCACTTTCTAGCCATTCCTTCTCATCCAAGGCATAGTCAAAAGCCGTGTAGGTCTCTGTTGCTACAGTTTCATGTTCAAGGGCTTGCCTGAGAGCCTCACTGAAGACAACACGCGAAGCACCATCGTTAATGATATGGTGAATATCAACAAAGAGGAAACAACGGCTGGGCGTTTGAATAATCTCAAAACGATAAAGATCTTCTCCCAACAGATTGAAAGGCTTCACACGCTGTTCAAAATCTGTCTGCGTTGGTTCGTAACTTAGCGTTGTCATAATAATTGTAGCAGGGGCGTCATCACGACGTTGCTGCATCACATCACCATCTTTCTTCACAAGATGAGTCTTCAGATATGGATGGGCATCCATAACTATCAACAACGCATCGTGTACTTGCTCCGCCGAATAAGAGTCCATTGGTATGACCTCAGGAATATTATATTGGACGGCATCACTGTTCAATTCCCAATCAATATATAAGCCACGCTGGTTTTCCGTGATGGGATAGTAGTCCTGCTTTTCATGTGTCGTAGTTTCTTTCTCAGGAACGACACCTGCAGAAATTATCATCTCACGAACAGTAGGATGCAATAGAATTTCCTTCGTTGGAATAAAGAAATTCAACTTCTGCTTAGCAACAGCCGATAAACGCATGGCGGTAAGCGATGTCATACCGGCAGAAATAAGATTTGTAGTAGTACCAATCTGAACGTTTTTCAACAATTCCTTGATAATATTCAAGAATCCAGCCTCCAACTCTGATTCAGCCTCCGTAATCTCTCCTACCGAAATTATAGGTACAGGCAGTCCCCTACGGTTTATCTTTCCATTAGGTAGGCGTGGTATCTCTTCAAGCCGCATATAGATTTCTGGCAACATATACTTAGCGAGAGAGGTATTATCCAGATAAGCTGAAAGTTCATCATCACTTACCTGCATACCTTCCTTACAAGTATAATATAATACCAAATGTCGATTACCGCTCACAGTCTTAACAAGCGCCACAGCCTGTTGTACTGCAGGATGCTGCATAGTGGTTGACTCTATTTCTCCCAACTCGATACGGAAACCACGAAGTTTCACCTGATCGTCAATTCGCCCGATATATTCTATTTGACCATCAGCATTATAGCGAACGAGGTCGCCTGTATGATACAGTTTACCCTCGCCAAACGGATTGCTTACAAATGCTGATGCGGTCTTTTCTGGCATCTTCCAATAGCCATAGCCCACTTGCACTCCGCCAATACAGAGCTCTCCAGCTACACCTTGTGGAAGAATATGCCCATAGGAGTCTAATACATAACAACTTACATTAGGCAGAGGACGACCAATAGGAATATCGTTGTACACCTCGCCAGGCTTGATGACAAAAAGCGTGCTGTCATCGGTGCACTCGGTAGGTCCATAGAGGTTGATGATGGTAGTCTTATCACTCTTAACATCAAAAAGTTTTTCACCACCAGCAGTGATGAAGCGTAACGGCAGGTCAAAATGATTAATAAGCATCATCATGAGCGACGTGGTACCTCCAAACCCAGTAATTTCACGCTCAATAAGGAAGCTGTGGATGGCATCCAAATCCTTTCTAATAGCAGAAGGCATAATATGCAGCTGACCACCGGCATAAAGAACAGGAAAGAGGTCACCTATATGAGAATCGAAAGAGAACGAACGATGACTGGCAACACGATCGTTAGGTGTTAACTGCTCAACCTCAGCCAATGCACAGGTAAAGTTCATCAGTCCTCGCTGATGTAGCATGGCACCTTTGGGCTTGCCTGTAGAACCTGAGGTGTAAATCATGTACGCAACGTTATCAGGTGTAGTAAGGTTGATGGCATCGCCCTTAGCATTGTGTAAGTCAAGGTCGTCGATGAGAATCACTTTCACCTTACTCTCATCAATATAGAATCCCTCCTTTCTCTTCTCTTCCAGAACTTTGTGTATGGTGAGCAACACCTTTGCCTCGCTGTCGTCGAGCATGTATTGAAGGCGGTCTAACGGATAATCAATATCCAACGGTGTGTATGCAGCTCCAGCCTTATGAATGGCATGTACCGCCAACACAAATTCCTTGCTTCGTTCAGTAAACACACAAACAAAGTCGTTTGGTTTCACACCTTCTTCTACAAGCAAATGCGCCAAAGCATTACTGCAGTGGTCTAGTTCTGCATAAGTATATTGACTGTTTTCGTCAGATACAGCTATGGCATCAGGTTGTTGTACTGCACGCATTGAAAACGTTTCAATGAAAGTTTTGCTGAGGTCATATGACTTCTGTTCCCCTTTCGATAGTCGAAGAATTGATGCCGTATCGGCTTCGGACAAAAAAGGAACATCCTGAAGCTTCTCAACACCAGTAGCCCCCTGAGCCACATTCTTCACCATGTTGGCGAAGCACTCGATATCTTGTCGTGAATATAGGTTTTTATCGAACTCCAGCCTCATTATATAATTGTCACCCTGCGGCATCACATCGATGTCGAGAGGCAACTTTGTCTGATTAAGTGCCAGAATCATGTTGTCTTCATCATGAGTACTACTTTCATCAACAGGTTGATAGACGTACATGATTTCAGGACGTAATCCGTAGAGTTCCACCATCTTTGTAAATGGATAGAAATCGCGCGATTGTGTTTCAAGCAACTGTTCCTGCATTCTCTTCACAGCATCAGCAACAGGCTCTTTTGCACTTCCAGCTGACCAAACGGCAGGTATCGTCTTGACAAACATACCCATAATACCCATCGTGCGAGGATCACTACGACCATTGTTAATAGTAGTGATGACAACATCCTCATTCCATGTCACTGTCTGAAGGACATGCATCAACACCGTTAGGAAGTAACTATTTGGTGTCAAGCCATTATCTTGGCAGAATGGTGTGATTGACTGACCTTCTATTGTCATGTTCACCACAGTTCCATCAGAGTCATTTTTGTTGGATGAATGTGGATAAACGGTGGAATCCTTACCCTCAAGCATATTTTTGAAGTATGATTCGGCTTCAGTATATTGCGCAGAATTGGTGAGTTTATACTCATCCAATGCGAAGTCAAAAGCTGTGTAGTTTTCTTCTTCAACAGACTCTCCATCATAGGCTTTCTTAATGTCGGAAAGCAGGAAGAGCGATGATGCTCCATCATAAATGGAATGGTGAATGTCCATAAAGAGATACACATCAAGACCATAAGAATAGACTTCCAATCGGTACAGGGTATCATGATATAGGTCGAAGGGACGCACTCGACTCTGGAAAAATGCTTCTTCAGGCTGTTCTTTCAGCATTTCACACATAATGATGGGCTCTTCTTCGTCGCGACGAATCTGCATCACATCGCCATCGTGTTGAACAAAGTGTGTCTTCAAATAAGGATGAGCATTTATGACAACCTTCAGCGCTTCACATAGCCGCTTGGCATCACCCCCACGAAAGACATGTACTTCTGGAATGTTATATTGTGTGGTATCACGGTGTAACTCCCAGTCGAGGAATACACCACGCTGATTCTCAGTAATGGGATAATAGTAGTGCTTGCCTTGTGGCCACAACTCAGCAGCTTCTAAAGAGGTACTAAGAGTTACTTCCTCACGTTTGTTGTCAATAAATGCTGCCAACTGACGAATCGATGGATACTGCATGACATCCTTGATGGTTATCTGTACACCAAACTCGTTGTAGGCAGCCATAGAAAAACGCATGGAACTGATTGAGGTTAGTCCCATAGAGATGAGATTCGTCGTTACACCAAAATTATTGAGCTTAAGCATCTCGGCAGCCAGATTAAAGAGTTTCTTTTCTGTTTCTGTCTCAGGTGCAATGATTTCCTCAGCCTTTACTTCAGGCAATGGAAGTGCTTTGGTATTCACCTTACCATTGGGTGTCAGCGGCATCTCTTTTAACTGCATATATGCTGTAGGCACCATGTAGTCAGTGAGCTTTTCAGCCAGATAAGCCTTTAGCTTGTCAACGTCAATAGGAGTTCTGGCAGTATAGTATGCACACAGATGTTGCACACCACCAATTTCCTTTACTTGAACACTCTCCATCAGGATGTCGGGATAGGCAGCTATCAGCGACTCTATCTCACCAAGTTCAATACGGAAGCCACGCAATTTCACCTGTGAGTCGATACGGCCTAAATACTCTATCTGACTATCTTCATTGTAGCGTACTAGATCGCCCGTATGGTAAATTTTACCTTCAACAAATCTACATTCAGAGAACTTCTCCCTAGTCAACTCGTCCTGCTTCCAGTAGCCTGAAGCCATTTGAGGGCCTGCCATGCACAATTCACCAGCTATCCCCAAAGGTAGAAGATGACCGAACTGGTCAACAACGTATGCAGAGAGATTATCCAAGGGACGCCCGATAGGTATGTTTTTGTATTCCTTGCTTGGCTGGATGTCATAGAAAGTAGCATCAACAGTAAACTCTGTCGGACCATAGGTGTTAATGAGGCGACATTTGCACTCAGGAGAAGCCGTCATTTTCTCACCACCCACCACAAGGTAATCTACTGGCAGGTCAGGATAGAGTTGTAGCAACATCTGTCCCAACTGCGTAGTATAACATCCGCCCGTGATGCCGTTATCAACAATGAAGTCATGTAGCAAAATGAGGTCTTTACGGGCATCCTGAGGGACGGTGTAAAGCGTGCCGCCGACGATGAGTACCGGATAGAGGTCTTCAACTGAAGCATCGAACGAGAAACTCGAGTGGCAGCAGATGCGGCTCTGTGGAGTATGGTGCCACTCCTTGGCGATGAACTGCACAAAATTAGCCTTCGCACGATGTGGAATCATCACGCCCTTCGGCTTGCCTGTTGAGCCAGAAGTGTATATCATGTAAGCGATGCCATCAGGGGTGGCATAATTGACGGATGTGTAGTCGGCAATTTTGTCGCCACTATGATTGTCTACCACAGCCTCTATAAAGTCTTCAATGAACAAAATATTCTTTGATGAGAAATTGTTATCCGTTCCCCCAGTCTTCTCATCAAAAATAATATGTGAAGTGATGAGCACCTGACTCTCAGAGTCCTCCAGCATGTAGAGCAGTCGGTCAATAGGATAATCATAGTCAAGTGGTACATACGCACCGCCTGCCTTCTCTATGCCGATGGCTGCTACAAGAAACTCCTTCTGGTAGCCCAGCATGATACTGACAAATGGAGATGATGCATCTGATGAACCAACACCCAATGTTCGAAGCTTGAGAGCCAATGCTCCGGAAAGCATATTCAATTCGGAATAGGTAAATGCTCCCTGCTCGTCAACAACAGCGTTGGCATCAGGTGTCTTTCCTGCCTGTTGGATGAAAAGAGACGGGAAAGTGGCACTGCCTTCAAAGAAAAGCGTTTTGCCTCTAGATGCACTCAGTATTTGCTGTTCTTCCTGGGGAGTTAACATTTTGATTTCGCTAAGTACATATTCTGGATGTTCCATCATGTCTTCCACGCAAGCTTTGATGCAGTTAGCAACCATATAAAGTGTATCTTCACTGTTCAAGGCATCGCTCGACTCCATACGGATTTCGTAATCTCCGTCTTTCAGGTAAATCACACATGACATATCATCATCAATTCTACCCTTTGAAATTTGTACGGGCTTACAGCGTTCCTCTTCCAACTCAAAAAACTCCTGCATGGCAACACCTTGAAAACCGAAGCTTATTCTAGGCTCCTGATGTAAGTCGCGACAGAAATGATTAAAAGGATAGGCATTATAACGGATGCTGCTCATCAGTTCAGTTCGGAATGTCTTGATAAAGTCCATCACCTTCTGCTGTCCAGAAACCTTAGCAAGAATAGGCACAGACTTCACAAACATACCATAAGCATTACGCAGACGCTTGTCCATACGACCATGATTGATACTATAATAAGCTACATCCGACTGGCGCGTAAGCTTCGACAATACAAGACTGAAGGCTGCCATGAAAAGAAGATTGCTCTGTGTACCCTGCTGCTTACACCATTCATCTACAGTCTGCTGAGAAATGAATGCCGACTTCCTGACCATCATTCCCAGATGGTTCTCCGTGTTACCAGCCAGAGAGACAAAGTCTATTCCTTCAAATTTCTCCGTATAATACTTTTTTGCTCGTTCATACTGCTCTGACTGAAGGCTCTTCTCCTCATCAAGGGCATAGTCATACATTCCGTATTCATTAGGTATTAACTCCTCACCACGATATGCAGCAGGTAAGTCCACTAATGTCAGGTTAGGAGCCAGCGTCATACCATCGCAAATGGCGTGTTGGCATTCAAAAAGGACATAATTGTTGCGTTCGCCCTCAATGAGTTCAGCTCGCATTAGCGGTTCACCGCTTAATAAATCATATGGTCTTACAAAACCATTTGAAATGTATTGCTCAGCCTGACTGTCACTCATCTTTTTACGCAAGATGGGAATCACCATATTATCATCGCAATATTGCCGTGGACTCCCATCTTCTAAGATGAAACGGGTGCGCAGTTCCTTGCGGACATGAATGATCCTCTGTAATGCCTGATCAATTTTATCAAAACTGATACTTTTCGGCAGGACTGCACACATTGGTATGTTATACTGAGTTGATGAGGGATCCTTAAGGGTCTCCATAAAGACTCCCAACTGCGACTGTAATAAAGGGTATGTTTTCATAATCTTCGATTTGTCTTTTTCTGTCTATTCAGGATTCTTTCCATTTCATAAAAGTCATGTTTTGACCATACATATACTGATAGTCAATGTCTTCACAGAGACCATTCAGTATTTTCAGTCCGCTACGTCGTTTCTCCACATCAAAGTGAACAGGGTCAAAGGCACGGCCGTCGTCCTTGACAGAGACACACAGTTGTTCGCCTTGGGTATGGATATGTAGGTCAATGTAGTGGCGTTCAATATTGCGCCCCGCATGACAAGTAATGTTGAGCAGTATCTCCTCAATGCATAGAGCAATGCTGTTGGCCAGTTTCTTTTCTATACCAGCCTTTTCAAGGTAATCATGTATGGTCAGCATCGAACTGGCTATCTGCTCTTTGTTGGCACGGATAGATATGTTAAGCGCGTTTTTCTCCTCTTCTGTAGCTATGGGCACCAATGTAAGATGGGTGACATGACCTTTCTTCATTCTGACCACTTCAGTAATCAGCAGTGTCAAAACTATCGCCACAATGCCTGTAAAAGGGAAGGCATACCAAATGGCATCTTTACCAGCCACCTCAGGCCATATTAACAAACTTGGGATGAGAATGACAGGGAACGAAAGAACAATAAGCACTGTTAGAGTCATATAACCTAACATTTGGTATATGTTAGCCAGCGTGAGTGCCAGCAGGATAAACGGTAACATAGGGGCAAAGATGCGTAACACACGATCTGCGTATAACGTCAGTTCGGGGGTATTAGACCCAAATAACATACTTATGAGTCCAGGGAACAGTTCTATTATAACAACCACCACGAGCAAGCTGAAAAATACCAACGTAATGGCTTTCTTGACAAGCATTCGCAAACCGATATAGTCTTGTTGTCCTCTAAGAAATCCACCTATTGACAGCGCCGTAGATCCGATGCCACCTGAGAACAGCATACCTATTGAAAGAAGATTGAGGCACACCGACAAAGTGAACATTCCATCGGCTCCTTGTTTGTTCTGAATGATATTGTTCATCAGTAGGAACATAACTGTCAGCACCAGATTACTGATAATAAGCGGAGTGCCCTGTAGGGTATTTTCGCCCAAACTTTTCCAGTTTGCCTTGGCAAAGGGGTTAATTCTGAATGAGCATTGCTTACCATAGAGATAACGTGACAAGAAAAGGATATTGAACACTGCAGATGTGATGGTAGCGTAAGCCGACCCAGCAATGCTTAACTTGAACACGCCAACAAGCAGCAGGTCAAGGAAGATGTTCAGTATGGCCACGAGGATGATCGACTTTGTCACCAATTCAGGATGTCCGTCTATAGACACCGAGGCATTGGCAAAGGTGGACGTCATGGTGACGACAGCAAAACTCATCATCACAGTCATATAAGTGTCAAAATATGAACGAAGCCGCTCCTCATGGCAGATAAGATTTGATATGGGTTGCTTGTATATCCAGCTCACGACAGCGATTAACACACCAACAATGATAACAGACAATAAAGCAGTAGAAAGCAAATATTCCACCCTTTTCTTATCGCGCTCACCTAATGCCCTGGCAGCTACAATTGTGGCACTGATGCCAAAAAGCGTGCCGAACGAGGTGATGAGCAGCGAAATAGGGGTAAAGAGGTTGATGGCCGAAAGAGCATCTGGGGCTACCAGGTGACTGACGATGATGCCGTCAATAGTGGTGTTAAGCTGACTGACAGCCATCGTTAATATGGAGGCAAATAGGTAATTCCTCATTGCCTTGGTTATCAAGTATGAATTTCTTCCTTCTGCATTCATGCGGTTGTTTCTTTTAATAACTTACAAATATAGTTGGAAAAATAAAAAAATACGGGAATAGCTTTCTTAAAATAACTTAAAAAAAGGATTGTATTACAATATTAAATAAAATAACAGTTTTCACATTTATCATTATAGTAATTACAAAAGAGAATTCTTTTCAACGGCAAAGCATATTAATCTAGCAGAAAAGTATTATATTTGTGGCAAAATAAATCTACATGAAGATGATAAAAAAACTAATAATCATTGTTTGGGTGTTTCTTTCCCTAACAGTTTCATCAGTTCAAGCCCAAGAAGCTAATTATGATGAATCTAAGGTGGGTACCTATACCCTACCCGAGGCATTGACCACATTTGATGGTCACAAAGTTACCACAAAGGAACAGTGGGAGCAAGTACGCCGACAAGAAATACTGAAGCTTTTCCAAGACAATGAGTACGGCATTTTGCCTGAAACCGACATCCAGAAAAGCTACCGTATTGTAGAAGAAAGAGACGATGCCCTTGGAGGAAAAGCGATTCGCCGTCAGATAGAAATTTCTTTCAGCGCAAATGGCCAGACTCGCCAAATGCTGGTGCTGCTTTATATGCCAAAGGGCGTAGAACAATGCCCTGTTTTCGTATCTCCCAACTTCCAGGGAAATGCCACTACAACTACAGACCCAGCCGTTATTGAGTCTCCTTACAGCACGCACGGACGAGCAAATCAGACAAGCCGTTGGTCTTATGATCGCATCATCAATGCTGGATATGCTGTAGCTACGTTCCACTACTATGACATCTATTACGATAGCGATGACAAGTTAAGTGAAACCATTTATCCATTGTTTGGTATCAACACCAATACAGATCTGCAGGCGAATACAGGCAAAGCCATTACTGCATGGGCATGGGGATGTTCTCGTGTATTGGATTACTTGCTTACACTGGATAACATCGACCAGAAACGCACCATCGTT
>JAEEGL012163115.1_pt1 | contig 72987 bp, 58 predicted proteins | sample 9134231 | NCBI WGS metagenome assembly JAEEGL01 (sample SAMN16246548, study PRJNA631951) | gut metagenome | biome: gut microbiome; feature: rumen; material: fiber-attached | host: Bos | place: Iran: Karaj | collected 2018-10 | reverse complement strand
CAGCGGCCGCGCGCCGCGCGCCGGCGTCCCGTCGGCGGCAAGGGAGACGTCCGTCGCCGTCCGGCAGGAGGAGGACGCCCATATCGTGCGCGTCCGGCAGGGCGTCGACCGCGCCATGCTCGCGCTGATCCTACTGCTCGTGGCGCTCGGCTCCATCATGGTGTTTTCCGCCAGTTATCCTTCCGCGCTCGTTGAAAAGAAAGACAGCCTTTTCTATATCAAGAAACAGATCGTGTTCATTGCGATCGGCGCCGTCGCCATGGCGGGCATCAGCTTTATCCCGCTCTGGTTCATGAAAAAAGCGTCGATCTTCATCTACGGCTTCGCGCTCGTGCTGCTCGTCGCCGTGCTCATCCCCGGGATCGGCATATCGAACGGTGAGGCGCGGCGGTGGCTCGGCTTCCGCTCCTTTACCTTCCAGCCGTCGGAGGCAATGAAAGCGGCGCTGACCTTCGCGCTCGCGTGGTATCTCGACACCTTCCGAGAGTACGTCCTCGACCGCTCCAACCGCAGACGGTTCATGATCTTCGGCGTCGCCGGACCGTGTATGTTCGTCGGGCTTGCCTGCGTGCTCGTACTGCTCGAGAAGCACCTCTCCGGTACGATCATCCTCGGGATGATCGGGTTGTGCGTGATGTTCATCGGCGGCGTACATCCCGGATGGATGTTCGGCGTCGTCGGCGTAGGCGGCGCCGCCGCCGCGGGACTGTTTCTGCTCAAAAATCCGTACGCCATGAAACGCCTGCTCACCTTCGGCGACGAGAACGCCGACAGGCTGAGCGACGCGTGGCAGCTGACGCAGGGACAGTACGCGATCGGTTCGGGCGGCGCGCTCGGCGTCGGGCTCGGCGCGAGCCGACAGAAATACAGCTACGTCTCCGAGGCGCAGAACGACTTCATTTTTTCGATCTGGTGCGAGGAGATGGGCTTCGTGGGCGCCGTGGCGCTCGTGCTCCTCTTCATCGTATTCGTGATCCGCGGCTATACGATCGCCATGCGCGCGCCGGACACCTTCTCCAGTCTGCTCGTGTTCGGCATCATCAGTCAGGTCGGGATCCAGGCGATGCTCAATATCGGCGTGGTGACCGGCGCGTTGCCTACGACCGGGATCACGCTTCCGTTTTTCTCCTACGGCGGTTCGTCTCTCATCATCCTGATGGCGGAGATGGGCGTCGTGCTGGCGGTTTCCCGCCATTCGTATCAGATACGGCAATAGTGACGGCGGAGGGAGAAGTATGCGTGTGCTTATGACCGGCGGCGGGACGGGAGGTCACGTGAATCCCGCGCTCGCCATCGCCGATACGATCCGGAAATATGACCCGACGGCACAGATCGCCTACGTCGGGACGCGCCGCGGCATCGAGTCGAAGCTCGTGCCCGCCGCGGGATATCCGCTCTATTTCGTGGAGATCCAGGGGATGAAGCGTTCCCTGTCGCTCTCCAATCTCAAAACGGCGTGGCTGACGCTGACCTCGCCGCACAAAGCGAAGAAGCTGATCCGCGAATTCGCTCCCGATCTCGTCGTCGGGACGGGCGGTTACGTCAGCTGGCCGGTCGTCCGCGCCGCCGCGCGGATGGGCATCCCCTGCGCGCTCCACGAGTCGAACGCCGCGCCCGGCGTCGCCGTGCGGATGCTGGCGTCGGAGGTCGACCGCATCTATCTGAATTTCGAGGAAACGGGGGCGGCGCTCGGCGGCGGCGATAAGCTGCTCCGCGTCGGGAACCCGGTGCTCCATCCGTCCGAGCAGACGGACCGCGCGAGTGCGCGCCGCACGCTCGGGATCCCGGACCGCTACAAATACTGCATCCTCTCCTACGGCGGGAGCATGGGGGCGGAGCGGCTCAATTACGCCGTGCTCCGGCTCATGCGCGATTTCACGTCGAAGCATCCGGAGGTCTTCCACCTCCACGCGAGCGGCGCCATCGAGCGCGAGCTCTGCGGACAGTGGTTCCGCGAGCTCGGTCTCGACCGCTGTGAGAACATCCGCCTCGTGGAGTATATCTACGACATGCCGCTTCAGATGGCGGCGGCGGATCTCGTGATCTGCCGCGCGGGGGCGATGACGGTCTCGGAGGTCGCCCTGAACGGCAAATGCACGATCTTTATCCCTTCGCCGAACGTGACGAACAATCATCAGGTGCGGAACGCGAGCGTCCTCGCGGACGCCGGCGCCGCCGTGCTCTTCGAGGAAAAAGATCTGGAGGGGGTGGACGCCGCGCCGCTGACGGAGAAGGCGGCGTATCTGCTCTCCGACGCCGGGGCGTCCGCGCGGCACGCGATGGAGCGTGCGATCCGCGCATTCGCCGTCCCGGACGCGAACGACCGGATCTACCGCGATCTCATGGAGCTCGTCGCGAAGAAGAACGCGGCGCGCGAAGGAAAAGAGAAATGAACGACGGGACGAAGCGGCGATGGGCGTATCTTCTGTTCGCCGCCGTGCCGCTCGCGTACGCCGCGATGTTCCTCCCCGTGTGGGGAAGCGCGGCGCTGCGTTTCAGCGGAGTACCGCTCGTGCTGTTTGCGGTACAGTGCGCGTGCTTTGCGCTCGCCGCCGTCCGGCTCGTCTTGTCGTTTGCAGGCGGTGAACGCGGTGCGTGGACACGGAAATGGTTCTTCTGCGTAGCTGCCGCCGTGTCCGTTCTGATCCTGTGCGTGACCGCGCCGTTTTTTATCCTCGAGTCGGCGGGGATCCCGTGGTTCCCGGCACAGAGATGACCCAAAGCATGATGTGGAAATGAAAAAATCGTCCGTCCGTCCCCGCGGGGACGGCGGCGGACGGGACAGGCCGTCAAGCGGGACGGCAGGAAAAAAGCGCGGAAACGCGCGCGGAAAAGGGGGCGGTCGCATGAATGCAGCGGATACCTTCGGCGTCCGGGGACGGGCACGCAGGGATACGCCGATCCGCCGCGGGCAGGAGACGGCGGAGAACGCGGAGGCGGTACCGATCCGCACGCGCTCCCGGCGCATCGCGCCGGATCGCGGCATTCAGGAGAAGATCCGCGCGGCGGAAGCGATGTACGGCATGAAAGAAAAGGACGAAACGCCGAAAAGCTACCGTGCCCGCGACCGGATCCGTGAAGCGGCGCAGCGCAGCCGCGCCCGGCGCATGGCGGAGCGTGCCGCCGAGACCCCGCACGGCGTGGGTCGGCAGACGTTTATCGGCAGGGAGCGCAGGGAAGGCGGAGAGGAAGCGTACAGGACGGCGCGCGCCGGACGGCGCAGACACGCGCTGCGGAACGCGGTGCTCGTGCTCGTTTTGTGCGGCGCGTTCGCGCTCGGCGTGGTCGCCGCCGTGTACAAGCTGATCTACGTGATTTCCGACGTGCGCGCGGAGGGCGTATCGCTGTACACGGAGGAGCAGATCATCGACGCCTCCGGCGTTTCGGTAGGGGACAACCTGTATTCCTTCAGCTCCAAGCGTGCCGCGTCCCGCGTGATCGCGCGCTGCCCGTACGCGGCAGAGGTGCGCATCCAGCGGAGCGCGCCGTCGCACGTGCTCTTCGTCGTCACGGAGGAGACCGCCCTGTACTATACGGAGATCTACGGGGAGGTGCGGGCGCTGACCGCTTCGCTGCGCGTACTGGAACGGACGACGGAGAAAGAAGCGCAAGCGCGCGGGCTCGTCCGGCTCTGCCTGCCGGAGATCGACGAGGCGGTCGCGGGGCGGCAGGTCGTTTTCGGAGATGAGAAGGACGGGCGCACGATCCGGGAGGTGCTCTCGCTGCTCGGCGAGTCGGCGCTGCGCGAGAGGATCACGGCGATCGATCTGCGGAACCTGTACGGCGTGTGCATGATCTGCGACGGACAGTTCCGGCTGGCGTTCGGAGACACGGAGAGCATGGCGCTCAAGCTGAAAATCGCGCAGACCGTACTGGAGGACGACATCTTCCGCGCCGGGATCCGCGCATCCGTGGATCTCACGCAGATGCGCTCGACGAGCGTGGTGCTCGACAATCAGCTCGATCTCGATTTTTGAATTAGACAACCGCATAAAATCAAATGGCTATATTTTACAAATGCAGAACATCCAGTAAATTTCCTGAAATAGAATTTATTGGGTGTTAAATCTGTGTTTTCGGGCGGAATCTTCAAAAAAATCGCAAAAAGGTATTGCAAAATCCGAAAAGAAAGTATATCATATATAATAAAGGCAAATGCCGCGATAAGCGGAAAACGGGCGTCGGCGAATCGGCTGCCCGGTATTCAGAGTAACGGAGGACACAAAGATGCCATTCGAGATGGATGATAACTACGAAAGCGGCGTGATGATCAAGGTCATCGGCGTCGGCGGCGGCGGAAACAACGCGGTCAATCGCATGATCTCTTCCAATATCCGCGGGGTGGATTTCATCGCCATCAACACGGACAAGCAGGCGCTTGCCCGCTCCAACGCGGCGCACAAGATCGCGATCGGCGAGAAGATCACGAAGGGGCACGGCGCCGGAGCGAATCCGGAGATCGGCGCGCGCGCGGCGGAGGAATCGATCGAGGAGATCAAGAACGCCATTTCCGGCGCGGACATGGTGTTCATCACTTCCGGCATGGGCGGCGGCACCGGTACGGGCGCGGCGCCCGTCGTCGCGAAGATCGCGCAGGAAATGGGCATCCTGACCGTAGGCATCGTGACGAAGCCCTTTGCCTTTGAAGGAAAGAAGAGAATGGATCAGGCGGAGGCCGGTATCAAGAACTTCCGTCAGTACGTCGATTCTCTCGTCATCATCCCGAACGAGCGTCTGAAGCAGGTCTCCGAGACGCGCATCACGCTGCTCAACGCGTTCGAGATCGCCGACAGCGTGCTCAGCCGCGGCGTGCAGAGCATTTCCGATCTGATCAATGTTCCGGCGTACATCAACCTCGACTTCGCCGACGTGACTTCCGTCATGGCGAACGCCGGATACGCTCACATGGGCGTCGGCGAGGCGACCGGCAAGGAGAAGGCGGAAATGGCGGCGAAGGCGGCCATCTCCTCTCCGCTGCTCGAGACCTCGATCGCCGGCGCGCAGGGCATCCTCGTCAATATCACAGCGTCGCCCGATATCAGTATGGAAGAGATCGACGTTGCTTCCGCCATGATCACGAGCGAAGCGGCGGAAGATGCGAACGTGATCTGGGGCGTCGCGTTCGATTCCGATCTCGAGGACAAGATGAAGGTGACGATCATCGCCACCGGTTTCGAGAACCGTGCCGAAGACGGCGAACCGGAGCCGAAGCCGACGGCGGAAGCCGCCGTTTCCGGCGCGGATAAGGAAAACAACGAAGCGCTCGGCGAGGAAGGCGAATTGTCCGCCTTGTCCGACGACGACTTCAACGAGATCATGAACATGCTCAAGAAGGGGCGCAAGGGCGCGGAGCAGCCGCGGCCGACCGGTCGTCAGAACGGCGGCGGACTCTACTGAGCCGAAACCGCGAGCGGGAAACAGAAACTGAAAAAGGACGGACAGCTGCTGTCCGTCCTTTTTTTGCGGACGGGCGGGGATCGCTGACGTTTTCGCTGTGTCAGAGCATTGAAAAATCGAATGCATTAGAATTATTTCTCCCGCGGCTTGACAGAGCATGCAGACCTGTGTTATAATACGATAAGGAAACAGAATCAAAACGGGCAAGGAGACGTTCATGGAAGTACTGCGGCTGCAGAATGTATCCAAGTATTATACGACGGCTTCCTCCGTCGTGATGGGATTGACCGGGGTGAACCTGAGCTTCTCGGTCGGAGAGTTCGTCGCGGTCACCGGCGAGAGCGGCAGCGGCAAATCGACGCTGGCGCACGTCCTCGGCGGCATCCTCCCCTATGAATCCGGGGAGATGTACGTCTACGGACAGCCGACCTCCCACTACGATGCCGCCGATTGGGAGAGGTACCGCCGGGATACCGTCAGCTTCATTTCGCAGAATTACGGGATCCTCGCGGGGAACACCGTGACGGAGAACGTCGAAAGCGCTTTGCGCCTGATCGGGATGGACCGGGAGAGCGCCGCGCGGCGCGCCGAAGAGATCCTTGCACAGGTCGAGCTGACGGACTGCCGGGATCGGCGCGCGGGCCATCTGTCGAGCGGCCAGAAGCAGCGCCTCGCGATCGCGCGCGCGCTGGCGAAGCCGTCGAAGATCCTGATCGCCGACGAGCCGACCGGCAACCTCGACCGCGAGAACGGCGAAAAGGTCATCTCGCTGCTCAAAGCGGCGTCCGCGGAGCGGCTCGTCATCCTCATCACGCATGAATTCGAGGAGGCGAAGGCGGCGGCGACCCGCCGCGTCATCCTCACAGACGGGCAGGTCGTCACGGACGTCCCGCTCGGCGGCGGGACGGACGCGCCGCGTCCGGCAGACGAGGCGCCGCCTGTGCGCGGCACGGCGCAGCGGCTCGGCGGCTACGTCGCCCGCCTGACGGCGAAATCCCGTCCGGTCTTTACGGCGCTGCTCTGTTTGTTCCTCACGCTGACGGCGTTGATCACCTTCATTTTCCTCGGGAATTTCGTGATCGCCTCCGACGACGCGTTCACGCGGGTCTACGATGGTTCCGTCTTCCCGAACGGGGACGAGCGCCGTCTTGTGGTCATGGGGGCGGAGAACGGTAACTACGGTACCTTCGGTGAGGAAGATTACGAGCAGATCCTCGCGCTTTCCCACGTCAGCTCCGTCGAGCGGTACGGCTACGTAAGCGACGTGAGGTACTTTTACCGCGAGGGCGTCGATTACCGGCTGTATCAGGATACGTTCTATTTCCCGGAGTACGATATTCTGGAGAACCCGGACGCCTACGAAATCCGGAAGCTCCCGGAATTTCTCGACGACGCGGAACCGATCTATATGCAGGGCGTTCCCGCCGTCCGGGAAGAGCTTTTGACCGCGGGGCGTCTGCCGACCGGCTTTTATGAAGTGCTTTCCGCCGATCCGTCTTATCGTGTGGGCGACACCGTCGAGGTGTTCTTCCGGGATACGCAGCACTGGGGCATCTCCACTTACGTCCGGCTGCTCTTCGACGTCGTCGGCGAGACGAACGTCGGTGAGGGACTGTACTTCTCCGATACGCTGGCGGCACAGTTCAACTATACCGTCGAGATCTGGGATAAGGTCGACGCGATGGAGGGCTGGGAGTATCCGCTCGCGATCTATACGCACTATTTCTTCGCGCCGTACGATCCGGCGCGGACGGGGGACGGCGAGGCCGTCCCGCTCGAGGACGGGCAATTTCTTGAGGCGGATTCCTGGGACGAGACGTTTTATCCGGGCGTGAGCGTGATCGGCCCCTACGGCGGCGCGTCCGATTCCTACGGGAGCGGTCCCGGGATGGGCTATCTCCAGTACGCGGGACGGTACCGCTCCTCCTGCCATTGGCTGCTCATGGTGACGGAGGCGACGTATCAGGAAGCGACGTTCGGCGAGGCGGCACGGTGGGAGGGATCCGATCAGATCTCGGTGTATATAGAGGATTACGCCTACACGGACCGTGTGGCGGCGGAGCTGCACAAGCTCGGCTACAGCGTCGTCTCGCCCTACCGCATCGGCACGACGGAGATCGATCCGGAGCGTGCTTCCGAACGGGTCGTCACGCTGGCCGTCTGCCTCGGCGCGCTGGTCTTGACCGTCATCCTGCAATGGATCCTTCTGCGCGCCATGTTCTCCTCGCTGTATGAATACGACCGTCTGCTCTCCCATATCGGCATGACGGCGCGGACGGCGTACGTCTCCCACGCGCTGTTTCTCTTCGCGGCGGCGCTCGTCGGGGAGATCGCCGCCGGGATATGTATCGGCGTGCTGAACGGCGCCGGCTTTGCGCGCGTCGTCAATATCTTCAAGTATCTGGAGCCGTGGAGCATCGCGCTCTTGTTCGTGACGCATCTCGCGTCGGTCGCTCTCGCGCTCCTGTTCATCCTCCGCGCCGTGCGGCGGGCGGTGTTCGCCAAGGAGCGCACGGAAGAGGACATGGACTTTACGGCATTGGAGGAGGTGAGCGCGCCGTGATCCGGGCGGAGAATCTGACAAAGACGTACGACCGCGGGACGCGCCGCGCGCACGAGGTGCTGCACGGGCTGTCCTTCACGCTTCCCGACACGGGGTTCGTCTGCATCCTCGGCGCGTCCGGCTGCGGCAAGACGAGTTTGCTCAACGCCGTCGGCGGTCTCGATCACTTCGACGACGGCACCGTCTCCGTCGGCGGCGGGGAGCCGCTTCGCTCCGGATCCGCCGGGATGGAGCGGGAGCGCAACGCTTCCTTCGGCTACATTTTTCAGAATTACTATCTGCTCGCCGAGCATTCCGCGGCGTACAACGTATATATCGGGATGCATTCGCTCGCCCTGCCGCACCGCGAAAAGATGCGCCGCGTCCGGCAGGCGCTGGAGCGCGTGGACATGCTGCGCTTCCGTCGTCGCCCGGTCGGCGAGCTTTCCGGCGGACAGCAGCAGCGCGTCGCCATCGCGCGCGCGATCGCGCGGCGGCCGAAGGTGATCTTCGCCGACGAGCCGACGGGCAATCTCGACGAAGCGAACACGCTGAATATCTGCACGATCTTAAAGGAGCTTTCCCGCGAGAGCCTCATCGTGATGGTGACGCACGAGACGCGCATCGCGCGCTTCTTCGCGGATCGGATCATCACGCTGGAGGACGGCAGGATCCTCTCCGACACGGAGGAGTGGGATCGCGGCAGCATGGACGCCGGCGCGCAGAATACGTTGTACGCGGGCGACTACGCGGAGGGTACCCTCGCCGCGCCGCAGCTTTCCGTGCGCGTTTTGTACGCCGAGGACGCGCCGCCGGCGGCGCTGACCGTCGTCGTGGAAGCGGAGCGGATCGTTATCAAGACGCAGGACAACCGCATGGTCCTCTGTTCATCCGCCGCCGACGTGCCGTTTCTTGAGGAAGGGAAGCGCCCGGTGATCGACCGGGACAGCTTCGCCGGGGAGACCCCGCCGACGGTCGGGGAACCCCAAGAGAGCGTATCGCTCCCGAGCCGCCGCGGCGGACTGGGGCTGCGGATGCTGCTCCGGGAGGCGTTCTCGCAGAGTTCCGGCAAGAAACTGCGGAAGTTCGGGACGGGGGTGTTCCTCGTGCTTCTTTCGCTCCTTCTGTCGCTGGCCGCCGCCGATTTCGTCACGCTTTCCACCATCGATCCGCGGCAGTTCGGTACGGTCGATTCCCACACGACGACGCTGCGCTTCGAGCGCGGTCCCTCTCTGGAAACGGACAAATACACGTGGTTTCTGAACGACGGGATCCGTTCGTATCTGGAATATCTGGAAGGGGAGGGGCTGTCGTTCGACTGCATCCCGAAGACCGCCAACGAGATCTTTTACCACACGCGCGTCTTTCCGCAGATCGGGGCGCTGACGATGCCGCTGACCACGTACAGCACCGTCAATATTTCCCGCTTTGACGAGACGACGCTCGTGAGCGGCAGGATGCCGCAGGCGTACAACGAGATCGTCGTCGACCGGTGGGTGCTCGACGTCTGTTTCGGTCAGGAGGGCGTTCTGCAGAATTTCATGGTCTCTCCGGAGAACATGCTCGGCGAGACGCTGTGGTGCGATCGGCGGAATCTGAGACTCACCGTCGTCGGGATCTGCGATTCCGGCGAGCCCTCCGTCTATATGAGCACCGAGGCTCTTCTTTCCCTCGGCAGCTACGGCATGGAGACGATCACGCTCTCGGAATTCTGCGCGCTGACCGGCATGGAGCTCGCGCCGCTTGCCGAAGGAGAATGCATCGTCATCATCCCGAATATCGGAAGCAACTATCTGTCGAAAGTCGGCACCTCCGTTCTGACGAAGAGCGGATACGATCTGTTCATCCGCGAGGCGATCGAGGGACAGTGGGAGCTGTACTGGCCGCAGGGGATCTATGCACAGTACGTCGTCTCCGACGAAACGCGGGACGGGCTGTACCGCGCGATGATCACCTCGCTCAAATCGTTCGATCTCTGGTGCGCGGACAAGCCCGCCGTGCTGGAGGCGATCGCCGCGGCGCCGGAGGAGCTGACGAAGCAGGTCACGGTGAACGTGAGAGACGTCTATCAGGAAGCGTACGACAAATACACGGAACAGGTCGCGCTGAAGGTCGACGCCCGCACGATCGTGACGGCGGCGGTGATCCTGCTCTGTCTCGTCATGCTGTATCTGATGCAGCGCGCGCGGATCCGGGAGAGGATGGATCTGATCGCCGTGTACCGCCTGCTCGGGATCCCGAAGCGGGATCTCGTCACGATCTTTACCGCGGAGAGTTTGCTCCTAACGCTTCGTTACGCGCTGCCGGTCGTCGGGCTGACGTGGCTCGTCATCCGGTGCCTGGATCTGTTCGGGATCGGTACCGTTCTGATCTTCCCGCTGTGGACGGCGGCACTGACGCTGGGCGTGATCGCCGCGGTGCGTGTCCTCGTCGCCGTTCTGCCGGTTCTGCGGCTGCTCCGCCTGCCGCCCGCGCAGCTCGCCGCGAAATACGATTTCTGATTTCGCGCTCCGGGCGCGAAAACGCCGCCCGCCGACGGGAACTCTCCCGCCGCGGGCGGCGCTCTTTCGTTTTTCGGGATCAGCGGATCGTTTTGCCGTCGAATTCCGCGCACAGGACGTCTCCGTTGAGGGAGAGGCGGCGCGGAGCGGATACGCTCCCGTCCTCCTCCGTCAGGGAAAGAAAAGCGGGCGTGTCCGCCGCCGCGATCTCCGCGCCGCGCAGGCGGTCCGTGCAGCGCAGAACGGTTCCTTCCCCGGAGAGGAGGAGAGACAGGTTTTTGTTTTCCAAAAGTACGGAAGGGATCGGGCGGTCCATGGCGCGGTCTCCTTTGCTATACGGATGATCCCCCTATTATACAACGCGCGGCGGAGGCTGTCAAGCCTCCGCCGCGGGTGCGCTTACGCGAGCAGATCGTTTTCGCGGAACTGCAGGGAATAGAGTTTCTTGTATACGCCGTCCGCGGCGATCAGCTCCTCGTGCGTGCCGCGCTCGGTGATGCGCCCTCCGATCACGACGGCGATCTCGTCCGCGTTCCGGATCGTGGAGAGCCGATGCGCGACGACGAGCGTCGTGCGTCCGCGGCACAGCTCGTCGAGCGCCTGCTGGATCAGCACCTCCGTCGTGTTGTCGAGCGCGCTCGTCGCCTCGTCGAGGATGAGGATCGCAGGATCCTTCAGAAAGACGCGCGCGATGGAGAGCCGCTGCTTCTGTCCGCCGGAGAGCTTCACGCCGCGTTCGCCGATCTCCGAGTCGTAGCCGTTCTCGAGGCTCATGACGTATTCGTCGATGTGCGCGCGGCGCGCCGCCTCGCGCATCTCCTCCTCCGTCGCGTCCGGGCGGCCGTAGAGGATGTTGTCGCGGACGGTGCCGGAGAAGAGGAAGACGTCCTGCTGCACGATGCCGATGTTCCGCCGCACGGAATCGAGCGTCAGCGTGCGGAGATCGTGCCCGTCGATGAGGATGGCGCCCTCGCCCTCCTTGATCTCGTAGAAGTGCGGCAGGAGATGGCACAGCGTCGTCTTGCCGCCGCCGGACGGTCCGACCAGCGCGACCTTCCGTCCTTTTTCGACGTGCAGATCGATATGATGGAGCACTTCGCCGGAGGCGTTGTAGGAATAGCTGACGTCCCGGAACTCGATGTCGCCCTGCACGTCCGTCAGGGCTTCGGCGCCCGGCGCGTCCTCCTCCGGCGGCACGTCCATGATCTCGATGAACCGCTTGAAGCCGCTGACGCCGTTCTGGTACTGCTCCATGAAGTTGATGAGCGTCGTCACGGGGTTGATGAAAAGGTTGACGGAAACGATGAAGGTGGAGTAATCCCCGAAGGAGATCCGCCCGCCGTACAGAAACAGGCCGCCCGCGATCAGAATCAGCACGTTGAAAACGTCCGTGATGAAGGAGGTGGAGGAGAAGAACAAACCCATCGCCCGGTAGGCGCGGCGCGAGGCGCTGACGAATTCGTCGTCGCCCCGCCGGAATTTTTCCATCTCGACGGCGGCGTTCGTGTACGCCTTCGTGACGCGGATGCCGGTGATGCTGCTCTCGACGGAGGCGTTGATCGTGGCGTTGCTCTTGCGCCGGTCGTCGAAGGCGCGCCGCATTTCCCGGCGGAAATGGATCGACACGGCGGCGAGGATCGGCACGCAGGTGAAGATGATGAGCGTCAGGATCGCGTCGATGCGGCACAGATATATGAACGACAGCACGATCATGACGGTGCAGATGAGGAGGTTCTCCGGGCCGTGATGCGCCAGTTCGCATACCTCGAAGAGGTCGCTCGTGATGCGGGACATGATGCGCCCCGTCTCGTTCTCGTCGAAGAAACTGAACGGCAGCTTCTGCAGATGCCCGAAGAGATCCTGCCGCATCTGCGACTGCATCTTCACGCCGATCACGTGCCCGTAATACTGCACGAAAAAGCGCAGCAGCATGCGGATCACGTACAAAACGAGCACGATCACGCCCGCGATCACGATCGTTTTATACATTTTCTCGGGGATGTAGACGTTCAGCATCTTGTTCGTGACGACGGGATAGACCATGCCGATCACGGAAATGAGCAGCGCGGCGAGCATGTCGAGCGCGAGCATGCCCCGGTGGGGACGGTAGTAGGCGATGAATCGTTTCAGCATAACGTTCCTTTCCGTTTGTGACGATGAACGGACGCGCGGCGCGTCCCCGTATCACATGCGCCGCAGGGCAAAGACCCTGCGGCGCACGTTTCGATACGGTGAAGATATTCGTCCGCCGCGCTTACGTCGGGCGCCCTGCGCGGAGGATCATTGGAAGAGCATGCATCCTGCCGCGCGGTACCGCTCGATCAGCCGGCGCAGCTCGTCCACGGGGATCTTGAACTCTTCGGACAGGCATTGGATGCAGCAGAACGAGGTGCTGCCCCGGTTCACCAGCTTTTTGTGCAGACCGATCTCATCGCGGGTGAGGGAGGCGCCGCACCGGATGCATTTTTCCACGCTTACGCCTCGACGAGACGGGCGAGGAAGACGCGGCAGTCGTGCGCGGGGACGCGGAAGCAGATCGTTTCCTTGACGGTCCCGGCGGGCTCGTCCGTGAACGCGTCCGTCAGAGCGAACGCCAGACCGGAGGATCCGCTCAGACCGAAATCGGTGAGGTTGGCGCGGACGTAGCGGTCGTCGTTGTCGCCGAGGTTGAAGAGCCCGAAGGCGTACTCGCCGTTCGAGAGGTGCTTGAAGTATACGCGGGTATTGCCGGAATCGTTCTGGAACGCGATCGGCGGGCGGGCTTCCTCGTCCTGATTGATGCGGAGGAGATTCTTGTTCGTGATGAGCGCGAGCATCTCAGGGGTAAGCGTGCGGATGTCGCAGCCGAGCATCAGCGGGGCGGAGAAGAGGCACCAGAGGCTGAACTCGGTCCTGTATTCCGCAGTCGTTGAGCCGGAGGTGCCGACGAGACCCTTGCCGTACATACCGACGGTCAGCATGTCCGTGTCGTTGAAGCAGCCGGGCGCGCTGTAGCAGAGATTGTTCTCCTGGCTGAGCGCGATGTTCTTCATCGACTGGAAGTTGTCCTGGATATCGCCGGTGGAGCGGTACATGTGCGCGCCGGTGGAACGGATCCACTGATGCACGTTGTCGCTGCCCCAGTTGCAGGCGGAGAAGAGGATCTCGCGGCCGGACGCCTTGAGCGCCAGCCCCATGCGGCGGTACATCAGCGGGCCATTCGCGGTACGGGGCATGTTGCAGAAGTCGTATTTCAGGAAATCGCAGCCGTATTCCGCGAAGGTCTTCGCGTCGAGGAATTCATGGTCGAAGCTGGAGGGATAGCCCGCGCAGGTGAGCGTCCCGGCGCAGGAATACATGCCGAACTTCAGCCCTTTGGAATGCACGTAGTCGCTCACGTACTTCATGCCGTGCGGGAATTTGACGGGATCGGGGATGATTTTTCCCGTCTCCGGGTCTCTCTCGCGGCAGGACCAGCAGTCGTCGATGACGATGTACTGGTATCCGGCGGCGGGCAGACCCAGTTTCACGAAGGCGTCCGTGTTCTCGAGGATGACCTGTTCGTTGATGTCTCCGCCGAAGGTATTCCAGGTGTTCCATCCCATAGGAGGCGTTTTGGCAAGCATAGCGTTGTTTCCTTTCTGCATGGGAGCGCGCCGGGAGCGCGGCTCCGGAATGTATACCGTCCGCCGACCGCGCGTACCGCGGATCCGGCGGCAAAGGTCATGGGATACGGTTCAGCGCTCGATCAGCCGGGCGAGGAAGACGCGGCAGTCGTGCGCGGGGACGCGGAACATGATCGTTTCCTCTGCCGTTCCGGCGGGCTCGTCCGTCATGGCGTCCGTAAGAGAGAGCGCCGCGCCGGCGTTCTCGCTCAGACCGAAATCGGCAAGGCGCGCCTCTGTCACCGCGTCTCCGTCGTCCATATTGAAGAATCCGAGGGCGAACTCGCCGCCGGACAGATGCTTGAAGAATACGTATTTGTCCCCGTCGGGCGCTCGCGGCACACCATCGGCGGGCGGACCTCCTCGTCTTGGTTGATGCGGAGGAGATTCTTGTTCGTGACGAGACCGAGCATCTCCGGGCTGAGCGCGCGGAGATCGCAGCCGAGCATCAAGGGAGCGGAGTACAGGCACCACAGGCTGAACTGCGTGCGGTATTCCGGCGTCGTGCATCCGGTCGTTCCGACGAGACCGCGGCCGTACATGCCGACGGTCAGCATGTCCGTGTCGTTGAAGCAGCCGGGCGCGGTGCCGGCGAGCCGGTCCTTCTGGCTGAGCGCGATGTTCTTCATCGACCAGAAGCTGTCCACGATGTCGCCGGTGCAGCGGTACATGTGCGCGCCGGCGGCGCGCGCCCACGCCTGTACGTTTTCGTGACCGCAGTTGGCGGTCGAGAAGACGATCCCGCGCCCGGAGGCGCGGAGCGCCAGCCCCATGCGGCGGTACAAAAGACTCTCGCTCACGCCCGCCGGGATATTGCAGCAGTCGTATTTCAGAAAATCGCAGCCGTATTCCGCGAAGGTCGCGGCGTCGAGGAATTCGTGATCGAAGCTGCCGGGATAATCCCCGCAGGTACGCATCCCGGCGCAGGAGTACATGCCGAACTTGAGCCCTTTGGAATGCACGTAGTCGCTCACGTACTTCATGCCGCGCGGGAATTTTTCGGGATCGGGGACGATCTTGCCCGTCTCCGGGTCGCGCTCGCGGCACGCCCAGCAGTCGTCGATGACGATATACCGGTATCCGGCGGCGCGCAGCCCGGAGGCCGCCATCGCGTCCGCGTTTTCGAGCACGATCCGTTCGTCTATCTCATGGCCGAAGGTGTTCCACGTATTCCATCCCATGGGGGGCGTCGCGGCGAGCATGGCGTTCATCTCCTTCGCTCATTCTGCGTACATTATACCCGATTCCCCGTCCCTTGTCAATCCCCGCGCCCCAATCGGGGGAAAAATAGGACGATTCCGGTTGCGGAGCGGCTTATTTTATGTTATAATCTTATCATACCGTATATTTCCGGTCTCCGCCGCCGCGCGGGGATCGGCTGAGGAGGATATCCATGAACGTCCGCGACAGATTCCTGAAATACGTTTCCTTTTCCACCGCATCCGACGAGGACAGCGCCTCGTCGCCCTCGACGCCCGGTCAGCGCGTACTGAGCGAATATCTCGCAGAAGAACTGCGGCAGATCGGGATCGCCGACGCCGCTGCCGACGAGTACGGGTACGTGTACGGGCTTTTGCCCGCCTCGCCCGGCTGCGAGGGGCTGGAGCCGATCGGGCTGATCGCCCACGTGGATACCTCGCCCGCCGTCAGCGGGGAGGGGATCCGTCCTTCCGTCGTCCGCTATACGGGCGGTGCGCTCCGGCTGGCAAACGGAGACGCGCTGACGCCCCAGACGTATCCGTCGCTCGCTTCTTACGTCGGACAGGATATGATCGTCACGGACGGCACGACGCTGCTCGGCGCCGACGACAAGGCCGGCGTCGCCGAGATCGTCACGTTGTGCGAGCGTCTGATAACGGAGGGTACGCCGCACCGGGCGCTCGCCGTCTGCTTCACGCCGGACGAGGAGATCGGCCGCGGGACGGAGCATTTCCGGGCGGAGCGTTTCGGCGCGCGGCGCGCGTACACGGTGGACGGCGGCGAGGTCGGCGAGATCGAGTACGAGAACTTCAACGCCGCCTCAGCGAAGGTCGTCATCCACGGACGCAACATCCATCCCGGCTCCGCGAAAAACAAGATGAAGAACGCCGTGCTGCTCGCCGCCGAATTCATCGGCATGCTGCCGCCCGCCGAGACGCCGGCGCATACGGAGCAGTACGAGGGCTTCTATCACGTCGGTGATCTGACGGCGAACGAGTCGCTCGCGCAGATAAAGATCATCGTCCGCGACCACGACCGCGCCCGCTTCGAGGAGCGCAAGGAATTTCTTGTGCGCCTGACGGCGTATCTGAACGGCGTATACGGCGAGGGGACGTTCGAGACGACGCTCAGGGATTCTTATTATAACATGAAGGAAAAGATCCTTCCGTATCCCGAACTGATCCGCGACGCGGAGGATGCGATGCGCGCGGCGGGCGCCGAGCCGAAGATCGTCCCGATCCGCGGCGGGACGGACGGCGCGGTGCTCTCCTACAAGGGACTGCCGTGTCCGAATCTGTCCACCGGCGGCATGAATTTCCACGGAACGCACGAATGTATCCCTGTCCCGGCATTGGAGCAGATGGTGCGGGCGCTCGCGTATCTCGCCGCGCCGCACGGCGGTCGGTGATCCGCTGAAAACGAAATCTTCTATATACGTCAACGGAGGTTTTTCATGAAAAAGACAATGCTTCTTCTCCTCGCGTCGACGCTTCTTCTGACGCTCGCCGCCTGCGGCGAACAGACGGCGCCGCCCGCCGCGACGGATCCCGTGACGGACTCCGCCGGGACTGTCGAGCCCGCGGATACCGCGGCTCCGATCCCGGCGGCGCTGCCGCTCGCGGAGAACGGTACGTCGGATTACGTGATCGTCCGCTCCGCTTCCGCCTCCGGCGAGGAGATCCACGCGGCGGAAGTGTTCCACAGCTACTTCAAGCAGATCACGGGGGCGAAGCTGCCCATCGTGACGGACGACACGCCCGCCGTTCTGCACGAGATCGTGATCGGCCGAACGAACCGCGAGACGGAAGGCGCCTTTGACCGGGATGAGCTCGGCGAGGACGGCTTCATCGTGAAGACGGAGGCGGGGAAGCTGTGGCTGATCGGCGGCAGCGGCCTCTCGACGGAGTACGCCGTGTACGGTTTCCTTGAAGACCATCTCGGCTGCCGCTTCTATACGCAGGAATTCGAGAAGGTCCCGAGCACCCCGACGATTTCTCTCGAGATCGCGGAGGACAAGCAGATCCCCGTCTTCAATTCCCGCACCATGTACTACGAGCCTGCCGGGTACGATCCGGAATTCCGCCTGAAGCGGAAGGTGAACGACGGCGACGGCTACGTCCAGGCGGTCGGCATCCACTCCCTGCCGGGGCTGGCGGGGACGGGCGACGGCGACAAGGGACCGGACCCGTGCCTGACGTCGGAGGAGACGTTCAACACGGTGATGGCGTCGCTGCGCGCGGCGCTCGACGCCAAGCCCGGCTCGAACTACGTCTCCGTCTCGCAGTGCGACGGCGGCATTGAGACATTCTGTCACTGCGACGCCTGCATGGCGCGCGTGGAGGAGTACGGCTGGTCCGGGCATTACCTGCTCTTTGTCAACCGCGTCGCCGAGGCGCTCGCCGCGGAGTATCCGGGCGTGACGGTGCACACCTTCGCGTACGGCGACACGGCGACGCTGCCGCCGCCGAAGAAGGAGATGCGCGCGGCGGACAACGTGCTTATTCAGATCTGCACCGGGGCGTGCGGCGTCCATGCGCTGGGCGAATGCACGGCGGGCGGCGTCGACTTCGGGGAGGTGTTCGACGGCTGGAGCAAGGTCTCGCAGAACCTATATATCTGGGATTACTGCATCTGCTACAACTGCTACCTGGTGCCGTACCCCGGCTTTTCCGCCTATCTGGGAGACTACAATCTCTTCGGGAACAGCGGCGTGACGAAGATCTTCGAGCTCGGCCCGAACAGCCGCTCCGGCAAGTACGGGGAGTTCGACTATCTGCGCACGTATCTGATCCGGCGGCTCGCGTGGGACCCGCTCATGACGGAAGAAGAGTATTACGGCTACATGGATGAATACCTTGAGGACTGGTACGGCCCCGGCTGGCGGCACATCCGCGACTTCATCACCTTCTCCGAGGAGGCCGTCTCGGACACGCACATCCTCACAAACACGCTCGAAAATTACGCAATGGAGGTCACCGAGGGGGCGGCGCCGACCTTGACGGCGGATCAGATCCGGAACTTCAAGAAGGTGGACTGGGAGCCGTACTGGGACTGCATGTCGCCTGTGACGCCGCACAGGATCATCGTCGAGGGTCCCGCCTATTTTGAGGCGGCGCTCGCCGAAGCCGAAACGGACGAACAGCGCTGGCGCATCAAGCGCTCCGCCATCCAGATCGACGTGCTCAAATCCATCTGGATGTATTACCGCAGGAACATCGCCAAGAGGACGCTGCCCGACGTGTATACCGCGGCGCTCGACGCGGCGGTCGCCGCCGGGGAGATCGCGGAGTCGGAGCGCGGCACGCTGCTGTTCAACTTCAAGAAATTCTTCAAGACCAACCTCGAGGAGACCTACACGGCGTACAACCTCGCGCTGGCGCAGCGGTGCGTGGAGCACGAGATCTATGAAATCGCGGAGTACACGCCCGGCGATTTCTCCATTACGCCGATCGACAGCGGCGCGTGGTTTTTCGATACGGCGCCCTGCTACTGGGATTCCGGCATGGGGAGATGACGTCCGTTCTGCCTATTTCCCCCTCGGCTTTTCCGTGAATCCTTGACAAGCGCTGCCGTCTGTGTTATGATAATGCAGACGGCAGTTTTTTGCCGGAAGGCAGAAAGGAGGTGCCGCGGTGAAATACTATCTTGCCGTGGACAGCGGCGGGACGAAGTGCAGCGCGCTTCTGTACGACGAAGAATGGCACGTGCTCGCCCATACCGTCGCGGGGAGCGTGCGGAGCTCCACCACGCCGCCGGAGCAGATCGACGAGCATATCCGCCGCATCGCCGAAGACGTGCTCGCGCCGCATCCGGAGGTGCGCGGGATCGAGGTGATCCACGGCGCGCTCAGCGACGAGATCGCCGACCGGATCGCCGCCTTCGTTCCCATCGCGCGGCGGGAGTACGAATCGGAGACGCGCCTCAGCCTCAGCGCCGCGGAGATCGGCGCGCCCGGACTCGTCTCGCTCTCCGGAACGGGGCAGTTCTGCGCCTGCATCGCGGAAAACGGCGAGCGCGCGGGGACGATGGGAGCGTATGGCGCCGTCGTGTACGACGAGGGATCCGGCTATCACATCGGGCGCCTCGCCGTTTCCGCCGCCGTCCACTGCGACGAAGGGCACGGCCCCGCGACCTCGCTCTGCGAGCGGATCATGGAAGCCACGGGGAAGGCCACGGTGCGCGAGGCGGTGTTCGCGCTCAATTCGCCGCGCGGCAGCATGGGGACGATCACCGCGGTCGCGTCGCTCGCCCGGCTGGTCAGCGCCGCGGCGGCGGAGGGGGACGCGGTCGCGCTCGGCATCCTGCGCGACGTCGGGCGGCTGCTCGGGATGCAGATGAACTGCCTCATCCGCCGCTGCGGCGTCACGGAGAACGTGCCGTTCACCGTTGCCGGCGGCTGCTTCCGCGGCCATCCGAGCCTGCTCGAGACTTTCGTTTCCACCGTCCGCGCCGAAAACCCGGCGCGTCCCTTCCGACCGCCGGTGTACGAGCCGATCGTCGGCGCCGTGCTCTGGCGCCGGACCCGCTCCGTCGGCGCGCCGGACGCGGAGACCCTGTCGTTTTTCCGCCGCGAGTACGCGGCGCTGCGCCTGCCCGATATCCAGTTACGAGATATCCGATCATGAAAGGATGGGTCCTGTATGTTCTATGACGTTCACATCGACCGCGCGGGCGGTCTGCTCGTCGATATGCCGAAGTATCTTCGCCGCCACGACGTGGTCTATCACGCGCCCGCCTATGAAAAGTACGACGGAATGCCCGTCGGAGAGGGCGATATCGCCGGTCTGTTCTGCGTCGGGAACGACAAGCTCTCCTTCCTTGCGAACAAGTCCGATCTGTTCGACGACCGCTGCACCGGCGATTTCGGCTGCTGGGGCGTCGAATGGGAGGAGAAGACGCCCGTGCAGGTCACGGCGGGGGAGATCTCCTTCTCCGACGGACTGCCGTCCTTCGACACCATCTATCTGAGATCCTTTGAAAAGCGGCTGAACCTCGGCGCCGGACGGATCGAATTCTCCTCCGGGACGCCGTTCTCCTCGTGGGAGGGCAGGATCTGCGGGAGCCATCCCGATCACGTGATGCTGTATTCCTTCCGCGCGCGCTCCGAATTTCCCGTCGAGCGGACGGTGTCGCTCGAGAAGTGGGGGAGCCGCGCCTTCGCCCATTATTACGAGCTCCGGCTGGACGATCCGTCCGTACGCCTCGGCGGGACGGAGACGTATCTCCGGGACGGCTGCGCGCTGATTCGGGTCGAACTCTCGACGATGTACTATATCATCGGCGCGCGCGTCGTTTCCGACACGCCGAGCGCGTGGGATGTAAAGAGTCCGCACGGCGCGCTCTGTACGCTGGAGAAGAGCGGGGACTGCGCCTTCACCGCGCTGCTCGCCGTCGTCGGCAGCGAGGAGTCGGCGGATCCGGAGGCGGAGGTGCTTTCGCGCCTGAGTGCCGCCGCCGCCGATCCCGCGTCCGTCGAGGCGCGCGCGGCGGAGGACTGGAAGGCGTTTTCCGAGAAGAGCTTCGTGCATCTCACGAGCGACTATCTGGAGAATTACTGGTACATGACGCTGTGGCAGATGTTCGTCTGCTTCCGCGGGCGGTACCCCGCGCCCTTCAACGGCGCCGCGTTCTTGTGGAACCACGACGTCCGCGATTGGGGATATATCTATCACTGGAACGGGCAGATCCCGTATTGGGGCGTGCAGTCCGCCAATCATCCGGAGCTGTTCGTGCCGTACGCGGATTACCGCCGCGGGATGCTGGAGGACGCGAAGCGCGGCGCGCGGCGGCTCGGCGGCGAGGGCGCCTTTTACGCGGACGTCGCGGGGCGCACCGGCGGGCAGACCTTCGATCCGGACATCGCGAACAACCTGACCTGCGGACCGCAGATCGCCATGCACCTCTTCCGCCAGTGGGAATACACGATGGACGACGACTACCTGCGTCGGACGGCGCTGCCCGTGATGCAGGAGTGCGCGCGCTTCTATCTGTCGCGGCTGACCTTTGACGAAAAGGACGGGAAGTATCACATCGAGTGCGCGACGATCTACGAGAATTATCTCGCGTTCCGCGACACGACGACGGACCGCGTGTACATCGAGTCGCTCTTCCGCGCGACGCTGAAGGCGGAGGAGGTGCTCGGCATCCGGTCCGATCTGACGGAGCGGATGCGGGACGTCCTCGATCACCTGTACGACTTCGTATGCGTGGAGTTCGAGGGGAAGCCCGTCGTCACCTGCGGCTATCTCGGCACGGGCGAGCCGCTCGCGTTCCGCCAGTGCTCGTACCCGGAGGGCGCCGGCATGATCGGCGAGTGCTCCGCGCTCTTCCCGGGCGCCGAGTACTGCCGCGCGCGCTATGAGCAGAAGGAGCTCATGCTGAACACCTACGAGGCGTCCCGGAAGTTCCGCGGCTTCGACTGCGGGCATACGCCCTTCGGCATCTCCGCGGCGCATCTCGGACTGCCGGTCACCGATCTTCTGCTCGGCGTGATCGAGTCCTCGCAGATCTTCACCTCCGGTCTGTCGCATTTCGTCGATTTCCGGGCGGACATGGATCCGAAGAGTTATTACGAGCCGCGCGTCCTCCGGGGCGACGAGTCCGTCACCGCGTGGTCGCGCCTCCATGAAAAGACGGAGTACGAGCGGGTGAAGGTGCCGCGCACGCAGTTTTTGCACGCGTATCTCGAAACGATGGGGCACGTGCTCGCGGCGGTCAACGATTCGCTGCTCGACAGCACGGAGGGGAAGATCCGCGTCTTCCCGGCGGAGCAGCCGAGCGGGCTGACCGTCTTCAAACTGCTCGCGCGGGGCGGCTGCGTCGTGACCTCCGAACGAAACGACGACGTCCGCTACATCGCGCTCGAGGCGAAGAACGACGGTGACTTCACCGTCGTGATCCCCTGGACGAAGTCCCAGACCTGCATCTACAAAGACGGGACCGTTACGACGGCGGACGCCGCCGAGGAGATGACCGTATCGCTGAAGAAGGGAGAGCGCTGCGTGCTCTGTCCGCGCACGCGGCGGTTGGAGGTCATGTATTCCTCGCATTTCGAGGACGACCTCGTCAACAACGACGTCAAGAGGCAGGGAAGGGCGCAGATGGGACGGGAGCGGAATTTCTGAAGCTCCGGCAAAAAAGAAAAAACCGGGAGGACCGTCGGTCCTCCCGGTTTTTTCCTGCCGTCCGTCAGTCCCCGTCCGGCAGGGGGATCTCTTCATAAATACGCGGAACGACCTTGTTTTCAGAGGGGAAATCCTCGCCCCGGAGATCGTCCATCAGCCCGAAATGCATCGGAACGGCGTACCGCGCGCCGGTCTGCCGCGCGAAGCGGGCGGCGTCCTCGCGGTTCATGTTGCCGCCGACGCCGTTGATCGGCACGAAGACCGCGAACAGATCGCCCGGCAGAGAGGCGAGGATCTCTCCGTTGTACAGCGTGTCGCCGGTGAAATAGTACGCCTTCTCCGTCTCCAGCTCCGTTACGATCGCGCCGATGGCGCAGGGGTCGGTGTGATCCGCGCGCACGGCGCGCACGCGGACGCCGTACTCCGTCCATTCGGTGCCCGGACGCATGAGGACGCAGCGTCCTCCGAGAGCCTGGACTTTCTTCCATACGGAGGCGGGGGCGAGGACGGTCACGGCGCTGTCCCACTGCAGGTAATGGCGGAGTGTGGACGGATCATAGTGATCCGCGTGGTCGTGCGTGATGACGAGCACGTCCGGGCGGACGCGCAGAAAGCGCTCGTCCGCCGGCACGCGGCGGTGCAGCGCGAAGTTGTCCGCCGCCGCGCTGTCCGAGAGATAGGGATCGATCAGGATGGTCGCTTTTCCCGTCCGCAGAAGGAATCCCGCCTGTCCGAGCCACGTAACGGTCATGTCGTTCTCCTTTCGGTATTCCGTCCGGCAGCCGCGTCCGCGGCGCCGGTCAGTTGTTGACGGGGTGATGCGCGCCGGGACTGTCCGGCGTCAGAGGCAAAAAGGTACAGCCGTTCTCGATCCCCCAGATGAGGATGCGCTCGACGGTATCGACCATATACCCCTTGCTGTCGTGCATGAGCACGACGGAGACGCTGTGCGCCTTGATGCCCTCGACAACGTTCGAGAACAGCTCGTCCGGATCGCGCGTCAGACCGGCGTCGCCGCTCTGTACGTTCCAGTCGAAGTACTGATATCCCGCGTCGGTGACTGCCTGCACGAGGCGGGTCATGATCCCCGGATTGAAGCGGCTCGACGTGTTGGAGCTGCCGCCGGGGAAGCGGATCATCGTCGTGTAGCTGCCGGTCTGCTGCCGGACGATCTCGTTCATTTTGTTCAGATCGTCGAAGTACGCCTCGACGCTCGCGTAGATCTGCTTGAAATCGTGCGTGGCGCTGTGGACGCCGATGCTGTGCCCGGCGGCGGCGGCCCGCCCGATCATATCGCGGTACCCGTAATCGACGACGAAAAAGGTCGCCTTCACGTTGTATTTGTCGAGGATGTCGAGAAGTTTTTCCGTATACCGGCTCGGACCGTCGTCGAACGTCAGATAAACGACGCGGCCGGTCGGTACGGCGGGATCCTGCTGCGGCTTCGGCTCGACGATGATCCGCCGCACGGCGGAGGTGAAGTTGCGGCTCGTGTCTTCCACCGTGTACGTGAGCACGTATTCCCCGCTGGCGTACGGATCGACTGTGCCGATGACCGTGACCGCGTCGGTGAGATCCCCGTCGGCGTTGTCTTCCGCCGTCCATCCCGGCTCCTCGAACGGCTCGCCCGCCGTGATCGTGATCTCGGCGTCGCCGTGCAGCGTCAGCGTCGGCGGGAGCGGATCGTAATAATACAGATGCCGCACCGCCTCGGTGCGGTTGCCGGAGCTGTCCGTGACGGAGTAGAGGACGGCGTCGCTGCCGACCTCCCGGACCACGCGGTCCGTGATGTCCCCGTCGACGTTGTCCGCGGCGACGTAGCCCGGTTCCACGAATTCCTCTCCGATCACGACGGGAACGGTGCTGCCGTAGAGCAGCGTCAGGGTCGGCGGGATCGGGTCGCAGTAATTGATCCGGCGCACGGCGGTCGCCGTGTTGCCGCTGTTGTCCGTGACCCGGTAGATAACGGAATCGTCCGCCTCCAGCCGCTCGACGCGGTCCGTCAGATCGCCGTCGATCCGATCCACGGCGGAGAAGCCTTCTTCCTCGTAGGACGTGCCGGGCAGCGTGTAGGCGCCGGGCGTTTCGTACAGCGTCAGGACGGGCGGTTCCGTATCGGCGACCCGTACCGTGCGGCTGACCTCCGTCCCGAGAAGGGAATTCCCGACGCGGTAGGTGAGCGTGTACGTGCCGGGACGGTCCGTGTCGACCTCGCCGGACACGGCGACGTCCGCCGCGGACAGAAGCCAGCGTCCCGCGGCGCCCGGATCCTCAAAGGGTCTGCCGAGTTCCGCCGTCACGTCCGCCTCGCCGCTCAGACGGACCGAATATCCGCCGTGAAAAACGAAAAGAAAAACGGCCGACGCGGCGAGGGTCAGAAGAAGCGCCGCGAGAATGCCGCCGCGCCGTTTTTTCTTTTTTTTCGTCGCCTTTTTCGTCGCCATTGTCCGCCTCCGCCGTTCGCCGCTTGTCTTTGCAATACTATATTATACCGATTTTTCGTCGGCATTGCAATAGGCAGGGGTGAAAAAATCGGATCCTGTCGAAACGGATGCCGCCGCCCCCTCCGAGGGGGACGAAAATAGTTTTCGGAAAATAACGGTAAGACATTGACAAGCGGGGACGGGTATGATATACTGCGCATGAGAGATCGGTTCGGCCTCGGCGGCCGGAGAAGGAGAAAACAACATGCGTACACTGATCGTAAAAGGGGAGAAAATCACCTCTGCCAACATTCGGACCGGAGAGAGCGCGCCGGAGAAGCATGCCGGCGCGGAACTGGCGAAGTATCTGAGCAAATTCGGCATCGGTGCCGGAGACGGACTGACGTTCGATATCCGGATCGATCCGGCCCTGCCGCAGGAGGGATACGTCATCCGCCCGGACGACCGGAAGATCACGATCCACGGCGGCGGCGGCCGCGGCGTGATTTACGGTGCGTACGGTTTTCTCACGCATTATGCCGGGACGCGCTTCTTTATGCCGGGGCTCGAGAAGCTCGGAGAGGGCGATGTCACGGTGGATCACGAATACAGTTTTTCGCCCGTACTGGAATGTCGGCAGTCCGACTGGAAGTGCGGCAATTCCGACGTGGACTGGTGCGTCAAGAACGGGATCAACGCCCGCCCGATTCCCGAGGAAATGGGTAGCTACCGGTGGTATGCCGACGGACTCGGCGGTCATTCGATGGCGCGTCTGACCGGTACGGATCAGGGGAAAGAACAGCCGTGCCTGAGCGATCCGGAGGTGCTGAAGAAGGTCATCGCCGGCGTTCGCGCCGCTTTGCGGAAGGATCCCGACGCCCGGATCGTATCCGTTTCCCAGAACGACAACGCCAACTACTGCAAATGCCCGAAGTGCGCGGCGGTCGACGCGGAAGAGGGAAGCCCGGCGGGCTCGATGATCCGCTTTGTCAACGCGGTGGCGGACGATATCGCAAAAGATTATCCGGACGTCGTTGTCGACACGTTCGCATACTGGTATACTCGCAAGCCGCCGAAGATCACGAAGCCCCGCCCGAACGTCAGCGTGCGCCTTTGCTCGATCGAGTGTTCCTTCGCGCATCCGCTTGCCGACCGCACCTGTACGCAGAACGCCTCGTTTTATGAGGATCTGCTCGGATGGAGCAGGATCTGCAGCCGGATCTATATCTGGGACTATGTGACCGATTTCTGCCGTTACATTCCTCCGTTCCCGAATTTCCATGTCCTGCGGGACAATATGCGCTTCTTTGCGGAACACGGCGCGCGCGGCATGTATCCGGAGGGAAACTATACCTCGCCGAAATCCGGAGAATTCGGAGAACTCCGCTGCTATTTGCTGGCCCAGCTGATGATGGACCCGTATATGTCGGCAAACGAATACTTCGGTCTGATGGACGAGTTCCTTGAGGCGTATTACGGCGCCGGCTGGCGGTATATCCGCGCGTTCATCGACTGGACGTGTGCGGAGGCCGCCGGATGCAGGCAGATGAGCTGTTGGGAGGAGCCGTTCTCCATTATTCCCGCCGAAGCGTATCTGGCGATGGAAGAAACGATCAACGCCTGGTGGGACAAGGCGGAGGCGATGGCCGGGGACCGCGTCGAGGCTGTCCGCCGCTCCCGCATCCAGTGGCGTTATATCCGTCTGATGCTCCATCCGGATCCCGAGGAGGGGAAGCGTCTGATGGAGACGCTTGAGAGGGAGCAGATCCAGATGACGGAATGGTGGGGCAACGACTGGACAAGGATTCACGACGACCTGAAAGAGTCGTTCCCCGAAAACTCTTCCGAAAAGGAGTGACCCGGCGCTGCGCGCTGCCGGAGACAGCGAAAGGGATTATGCCATGCGGAAACTGATCGTCAAAGAAAAGGAAGCCGCCTCGGTATGCATCCGGGCCGGGGACAGCGCGCCGGAGAGATACGCCGGCGCGGAGCTGGTGAAGTATTTCTCGAAGATCGGCATCCCCGCGGGGGACGGCGTCGCGGTCGATATCCGGATCGATCCGGCGCTTCCGAAGGAAGGGTACGCGATCCGTCCGGGCGACGGGGAGATCGTGATCCGCGGCGGAAGCGGCCGCGGCGCGATCTACGGCGCGTACGGGCTCCTGACGCATTATGCCGGAATGCGCTTTTTCATGCCGGGGCTCGAAAAGCTCGGCGAGGGGGATATCCTCGTCGATGAGGAATACGTCTATACGCCCGTCTTCGAGCAGCGCCGCATCGACTGGCAGTGCGGCTCGTGCGATCCGGACTGGTGCGTCAAGAACGGCGTCAACAACCCGGCGCATACGTCGCTCCCGGAGGAGATGGGCGGCGCCTTCGATTACGTGGCAGGCATGTTCTGCCATACGATGGCGCGTCTGACCGGCGTCCCGCAGAACGAAGGACAACCCTGTCTTTCCGACCCGGAGGTGCTGAGAAAAGTGATTTCCGGCGTGCGGGAGATCCTCGCGCAGCATCCGGACGCCTCGATCCTCTCCGTGACGCAGAACGACAACGGCAACTACTGCAAATGCCCGAAGTGCGCGGCCATCGACGCGGAGGAGGGAAGTCCCTCCGGATCGATGATCCGCTTCGTCAACGCCGTCGCGGACGATATCGCAAAGGATTACCCGAACGTCGTCATCGACACGTTCGCGTACCGGTATACGCGCAAGGCGCCTCAGATCACAAGACCCCGCCCGAACGTCTGCGTGCGGCTGTGCTCCATCGAATGCTGCTTCTCGCATCCGCTGAGCGATCGTACCTGCCGACAGAACGGGGCGTTTCTGCGCGACCTGCTCGCGTGGAACGGGATCTGCGACCGCATCTACATCTGGGACTACGTGACGGATTTTTCCCACTACGTCCCGCCGTTCCCGAATTTCCGCGTCCTGCGGGAGAACATGCGCTTTTTCGCGGAACACGGCGTGCGCGGCATGTATCCGGAGGGCGCCCACAATTCCGCCGGATCCGGCGAATTCGGCGAGCTCCGCTGCTGGCTGCTCGCGCAGCTCATGCGGGATCCGTATATGAGCGAGACGGAGTACGACGCGCTCACGGATGAGTTCCTCGAGGCGTATTACGGCGCGGGCTGGCGGTACGTCCGCGCGTTCATCGACTGGACGTGCGCCGAAGCCGCCGGCAGCCACATGGGATGCTATACGGCGCCCTTCGACGTCATTCCCGCCGACGCGTATCTCGCCATGGAGGATACGTTCGACGGCTGGTGGGACAAGGCGGAGGCGATGGCGGGAGACCGCCTCGAATACGTGCGCCGTTCCCGCCTCCAGTGGGATTATATCAGACTCATGCTCCATCCGGATCTCGAAAAAGGAGAAGCGTTCCGGCTGCGCGCCGCGGATGCGAAGGCCCGCTGGGACGAATGGTGGGGGGACTGGAACTACCTGGCCGACGATCTTGCGGCGTCCCGCCCCGAGGAGAAGTAACGGCGGGGAGCCGTATCGGATACAAAATCATATCGAAGGAGAACGACATGAGAACACTGATCGTAAAAGGAAAGAAATTCACCGCGGCGACGATCCGGACCGGGGAGAGCGCGCAGGAGAGATACGCCGCGGCGGAGCTGGCGAAATATCTCTCGAAAGTCGGTATCCCCGCGGGGGACGGGCTGACGTTCGACGTCCGGTGTGACGCCGCCGTCCCGCGCGACGGCTACGTGATCCGCCCGGAGGAGGACGGGACGCTGACGATCCGCGGCGGCGGCGGCCGCGGCGTGATCTACGGCGCGTACGGCTTCCTTACCCATTATGCCGGGATGCGTTTCTTCATGCCCGGACTTGAAAAGCTCGGCGAGGGAGATATCACGGTCGGGGAGGAGTACGCATTTACGCCCGTGATCGAGTGCCGGCAGTCCGACTGGCAGTGCGGAAACAGCGACGTCGACTGGTGCGTCAAGAACGGGATCAACGCCCGCCCGATCCCGGAGGAGATGGGCGGATACTTCTGGTGCGCGGACGGTCTCGGCGGCCACACCATGGAGCGTCTGGCCGGCGCGAAGCAGTACGAAGAGCAGCCCTGCCTGAGCGATCCGGAGGTGCTGGCGCGCGTCATAAAGAACGTGCGCGCCGCGCTGGAGAAGGATCCGAAGGCCGGCATGGTCTCCGTTTCGCAGAACGACAACGGGAACTACTGCAAGTGTCCGAAGTGCGCGGCGGTCGACGCCGAGGAGGAGAGCCACGCAGGCACGATGCTCCGCTTCGTCAATGCCGTGGCGGACGATATCGCGAAGGACTACCCGAACGTCGTCGTCGATACCTTCGCCTATCAGTATACGCGGAAGGCGCCGAAGATCACGAAGGCTTCCCCGAACGTCAGCGTCCGCATCTGTTCCATCGAATGCTCCTTCGCGCACCCGCTTGCAGACGACACCTGTGCGCTGAACGCGGAATTCGTGCGGGACATCACGGACTGGAGCAAAGTGTGCCGCCGCATCCGCGTTTGGGATTACGTGACGGACTTCTGCCGCTATATCCCGCCGTACCCGAATTTCCACGTTCTGCGTGAGAACATGCGCTTCTTTGCCGATCACGGCGCGTACGGCATGTATCCGGAGGGCAATTACACATCGCCGAAATCCGGCGAGTTCGGCGAGCTGCGCTGTTATCTGCTCGCCCAGCTCATGATGGATCCGTACATGTCCGCGACCGACTATTACGCCCTCATGGACGAATTCCTTGCGGCATACTACGGGGCGGGCTGGCGGTATCTGCGTGCGTTCATCGACTGGACGTGCGGCGAGGCGGCCGGCTGCGAGCGCATGAGCTGCTGGGAGGAGCCGTTCAGCATCATCCCCGCCGCGGCGTATCTTGCCATGGAGGATACGATCGACGGTTGGTGGGACAAGGCGGAGGAGCTGGCGGGCGACCGCGCGGAATTCGTCCGCCGTTCCCGTCTCCAGTGGCGGTATATCAAGCTGATGCTCCACCCGGATCCCGAGGAAGGGAAGCGGTTCATGGAGACGCTTGAAAAAGAGAAGGTACAGATGACGGAGTGGTGGGGCAACGATTGGACGAGGATCCACGACGATCTGAAAGAATCGTTCCCGCAGAAGGAAGACGCCTGACGGGGAGGAAGAGCCATGCGGAAGCTGATCGTAAAGGGCAGGGAGATCGCGTCGGCGCGGGTCCGCACCGGAGGGAGCGCGCAGGAAAAGTACGCGGGAGAAGAACTGGCAAAGTATCTGGGAAAATTCGGTATCCCCGAAGGGGACGATCTGCGTATCGACGTGCACGTCGACCCTGCTTTGCCGAAGGAGGGCTATGCGGTCCGCCCGGAGGAGGACGGGACGCTGTCGATCCGCGGCGGAGGACCCCGCGGCGTGATCTACGGCGTGTACGGATTTCTTGAGCATTACGCCGGGACGCGCTTCTTCATGCCGGGACTCGAAAAACTCGGGGAGGGCGACGTCGTCGTCGACGAAGCGTATTCTTTTGCGCCCGTCTTCGAGCAGCGCCGCTGCGACTGGCCGTGCGGCAGCGTCAGCCCGGATTGGTGCGTCAAGAACGGTGTGAACGATCCGCTCCATTCGACGATCCCCGACGAGATGGGCGGGAATTTCCGGTACGTGAAGGGAGCGTTCTGCCATTCGATGGCGCAGCTCGCCGGCGTCTCGGCCGGAGAGCAGCCGTGCCTGTCCGATCCGGAGGTATTGAAGCGGGTCATCTCGAACGTGCGCGAGATTCTGAAAGAGCAGCCGGACGCCTCGATCCTTTCCGTGACGCAGAACGACAACGGCAACTACTGCAAGTGCCCGAAGTGCGCGGCGGTCGACGAGGAGGAGGGGAGCCACGCGGGCACGCTGCTCCGCTTCGTCAACGCCGTCGCGGACGACGTCGCCGCCGATTACCCGGACCTCGTCATCGATACCTTTGCCTATATGTACTCGCGCAAGGCGCCGAAGATCACGAAGGCGCGCCCGAACGTCTGCGTCCGCATCTGCTCCATCGAGTGCTGCCGCAGCCATACGCTGTACGACTACACCTGCTGGGCGAACCGGGATTTCGCGCGCGACCTGAAGGCGTGGAGCGCGATCTGTGATCGCATCTATATCTGGGATTACGTGATCGGCTTCGGTCACTACGTCGCGCCGTATCCGAATTTCCACGTCCTGCGGGACAATATGCGCTTCTACGCGGAGAACAGCGTCCGCGGCATGTACCCGGAGGGCAACTACAACTCGCCGTCGAACGGTGAATTCGGCGAGCTCCGCTGTTATCTGTTGGCGAAGCTCATGATGGATCCGTTCATGAGCGAGGTGGAATACTATGCGCTCATGGACGAATTCCTCGAGGCGTATTACGGCGCGGGCTGGCGGTACGTCCGTGCGTTCCTCGACTGGACGTGCGCCGAGGTCGTCAACGCGCACCTGATGATCGGCTCGATGCCGCTGGACAACATTCCCGGGGACCGCTGGCTCCCGATGACGGAGACGCTCGACGGCTGGTGGGACAAGGCGGAGGAGATGGCGGGTGACCGCGTCGAATACGTGCGGCGTTCCCGCCTCCAGTGGACGTACATGAAGCTGATGATCCGCCCCGATCACGAAGCGGCGGTGCGGCTGTACGAGGATCTTGCGAAATGGCAGATCCGCGTGCGGGAGGGGGCGGACTGGACCGTCATCCACACCGATCTGGAGGGCTCCTTCCCCGACGGGAAATAACGGCGGGAGGCCGTATCGAATACAGAAAGAAAGACAAGGAGATGGACCATGCGGACACTGATCGTAAAGGACAGAAAAGTATCTTCCGTGAAGATCCGGACCGGGGAGAGCGCGCCGGAGAAATACGCGGGCGCGGAGATGGCGAAGTATCTGGGAAAATTCGGCATCCCCTCCGGGGAGGATCTGCTGATCGACATCCGGTGTGACGCCGCCGTCCCGCGGGACGGGTATGTCGTCCGCCCGGAGGAGGACGGGACGCTTTCGATCCGCGGCGGCGGCGGCCGCGGCGCGATCTACGGCGTATACGGCTTCCTTGAGCATTACGCGGGGACGCGCTTCTTCATGCCGGGGCTCGAGAAGCTCGGCGAGGGCGATATCACCGTGGACGAGGAGTACGTGTTCACGCCCGTCTTCGAGCAGCGCCGCTCCGACTGGCAGTGCGGCGCGCGCGATGCGGACTGGTGCGTCAAGAACGGCGTCAACAATCCGGCGTATGCGAAACTGCCAGAGGAGATGGGCGGCGCCTTCGAGTACGTGGACAATATGTTCTGCCACACGATGCAGCGGCTGACCGGCGTCCCGCAGAGCGCGCAGCCGTGCCTCTCCGATCCGGAGACCTTGAAGAAGGTCATCTCCGGCGTACGGGAGATCCTCGCGCAGCATCCGGACGCCGCGATCATCTCCGTGACGCAGAACGACAACGTCAATTCCTGCAAGTGCCCGAAGTGCACGGCGACGGACGAGGAGGAGGGAAGTCCTTCAGGAACGCTGCTTCGCTTCATCAACGCCGTCGCGGACGACGTGGCAAAGGATTATCCGAACGTCGTCATCGATACGTTCGCCTATACGTATACGCGCAAGGCGCCGAGGATCACGAGACCCCGCCCGAACGTCTGCATACGCCTATGCTCCATCGAGTGCTGCTTCTCCCATCCGCTGAGCGACACGACCTGCCCCATGAACGCGCCGTTTTTCCGCGATCTTCTCGAGTGGAACAAGATCTGCGACCGGATCTACGTCTGGGATTACGTGACCAATTTCTGCCACTATATCCCTCCGTTCCCGAATTTCCGCACGATGCGGGAGAACATGCGCTTCTTCGCGGAGCACGGCGTGCGCGGCATGTACCCGGAGGGCAACTATTCTTCCGTGCAGTCCGGCGAATTCGGCGAGCTGCGGTGTTACCTGCTCGCCAAACTGATGATGAATCCGTACATGTCCGCCGGAGAATACTACGGGCTGATGGACGAGTTCCTTGAGGCGTATTACGGCGCGGGCTGGCGGTATATCCGCGCGTTCATCGACTGGTCCTGCTCCGCGGTCTCCAATTCTCACATGGGGTGCTATCCCCGTCCGTTCCAGATGATCCCGAGAAAGAAATATCTCGCCGTGGAGGACGCCATCGAATCCTGGTGGGAGAAGGCGGAAGAAATGGCGGGCGACCGCGTCGAGGCCGTGCGCCGCTCCCGCATCCAGTGGCGGTATATCCGCCTGATGCTCCATCCGGATCCGGCGGGCGCCCGGCAGCTGAAGGAAACGATCGAAAAAGAACAGATCCAGTGGCGCGAGGGATGCAGGAACTACGACGATATCCACTACGATCTGCAGCATTCGTTCCCCGAACGGGAATTCCCGAACAGCCCGTTCCCTGCCGATGAATGATCCGCCCGCGCGGAGGACCGCGCGAACAGATAAAAGAAACGAAAAGGAGAGACTGCAATGAGGACACTGATCGTAAAGGACAAAAAGATCGCCTCGGTGAAGATCCTGACCGGGGAGAGCGCGGCGGAAAAGTACGCCGGCACGGAACTGATGAAGTATCTGAGACTGTTCGGCATCGGCGCCGGAGACGATCTGACGATCGAACTCAAAATCGACGGCTCCGTCCCGCGCGACGGCTACGAGATCCGCGTGGAGGAGAACGGACCGCTCACGATCCTCGGCGGCGGGAAGCGCGGCGTGATCTACGGCGCGTACGGCTTTCTGACGCATTACGCGGGGACGCGGTTCTTCATGCCGGGCGTCGAGAAGCTCGGCGACGGCGACATCGTCGTGGACGAAGGCTATTCGCTGACGCCCGCTTTCGAGCAGCGCCGCGTCGACTGGCCGTGCGGCTCGCGCGACCTCGACTGGTGCATGAAGAACGGCGTCAACTATCCGAGCACGAAGGTCCCCGAGGAGTGGGGCGGTCCCTTCGATTACTGCGAGGGGATGTGCCATACGATGGAGCGCCTGACCGGCGTCCCGCAGTCCTCGCAGCCCTGCCTTTCCGATCCGGAGGTGCTGAAGAAGGTCATCGCCGGCGTGCGGGCGACGCTTGAGCGGCATCCGGACGCCTCGCTCATCTCCGTGACGCAGAACGACAACTACAACTACTGCAAGTGCCCGAAGTGCGCCGCCACGGATGCGGAGGAGGGAAGCCCCTCCGGCACGCTGCTCCGCTTCGTCAACGCCGTCGCGGACGACGTGGCGAAGGATTATCCGAACGTCGTCATCGACACCTTCGCGTATCAGTATACGCGCAAGGCGCCGAAGATCACGAAGCCCCGCCCGAACGTATGCATCCGCATCTGCTCCATCGAATGCTGCTTTGCGCACCCGCTGAGCGACCGCACCTGCCGGCAGAACGCGGCGTTTCTGCACGACCTGCTCGAATGGAACAAGATCTGTGACCGCATCTACGTCTGGGACTACGTGACGGACTTCGCGCACTACATCCCGCCGTTCCCGAACTTCCGCGTTCTCCGGGACAATATGCGCTTCTTCGCGGAGCACGGCGTCCGCGGCATGTATCCGGAAGGCAACTACGGCTCCGCCAAGACCGGCGAATTCGGCGAGCTCCGCTGTTATCTGCTCGCGCAGCTCATGCTGGATCCGTACATGGGCGCGGACGCGTATTACAAACTCATGGACGAATTTCTCGAAACGTACTACGGCGCGGGCTGGCGGTATATCCGCGCGTTCATCGACTGGACGTGCGCCGAGGCGGCGGGCAGCCACATGAGATGCTACGCGGAGCCGTTCGGCATCATCCCGCAGGACAAATATCTCGCCATGGAACAGACGCTCGACGCCTGGTGGGATAAGGCGGAGGAGCTGGCGGACGACCGTCAGGGGTATGTGCGCCGTTCCCGCACGCAGTGGGAGTACATCAAGCTCATGCTCCATCCGGATCCGGAGAAGGCGGAAAAGCTCCGCCAGTACGTGGAGAGAGAGAAGATCCAGTGGGGCGAGGGCGTGAGAGACTGGAGCAAGCTGTTCCACGACCTGAAAGCCTCCGCTCCCGGGGAAACGATCGACTGACCGCCGATATTCCGATAAATGCAAAAATATCCGGACGCCGTACTGCGTCCGGATATTTTTGCATGATCGGCAGGGGAGAGAAGCGGCTGCACGGGAGCGCCGCCGTCACTCTCTGTAGTCCAGAAGGTAATCGATGATCGGGTAGTAGACGGTATCCTCCATCTTGATGAGACGCTCTTCGATGTACGTGATGGCGACGTCCGCGTATCCCGTCTGGGCGGTGATGTTCGGCATCCGGTCGATCCAGCCGCCGCCGCCGTCGTAGACGTAGGCGAAGTCCGCCTCACGGGAGGCGAAGACGAGCTCAAGCATTTCCGCGGATTCCGGATCGCGTACGCCGCGGTGCTCGAGCGACGTGTCGATATACGTCGGGAGAACGGTCTGGTAGCTGAGCGCGCTCATCGCCTCGACGAGCGCTCCGATCATCTCCCGGTTCCGCGCCGTCTTCAGGATCTCCATGACGAGGACGCTCGGATTGACCATCGTGTGGTATTCCTCTTGGCCTTCATTCCACTTCGGGATCGGCAGAACGCCGAAGTCGTCCTTGAAGTCGCGCATGGCGCCGTCCGTCAGATCCATCGCCAGCATTTCCGCGAAGAGGATATTTCCGGCGGCGAACTTGAGGACGCGGTTGTCCCGCGCCTGCGAGGAAGCGTAGTACGAGCCCGGGTTGAGGTTGAAGAGATTGACGAGCTTGTCCATCAGATCGATGAATTTTTCACCCTTGATCGGCTGATCGATCGTGAAGTCGTCGTTCAGGATGACCGTCGGCGTTTCGCATCCGTAGTAGAACACCGCGAGCGCCGGCCCGTCGTTGAGGCCGAGCATGCCGTAGAAATCCTCCTCGCTCTTCTTGCCGTCGCCGTTCACGTCCGTGTAGACGTGCTCCGTGAGCTGCATGAGAAGGTCGAGCGTCCATTTCCCGTCGCGCACGCACTGGTAAAGGTCCACGCCGAGATTGTAGTCCTCCGCCTTGGTCTTGTTGAAAACGATCATCCACGTCTGCTCGCTCCAGGAGAGGCAGAGATCGCTTTCGATCATGAGCAGCACGCCGTTCACCGCCGAATCCTTGATGGACGACGTGTACCACGGATTGTCGATATCGATGTACGGGACGTTGTTCCAGTTGGAGAAGATGTCGCCGAGCATGGCGTCATAGGATTTGCGCAGCTCCGCGAAGACGAGATCGAACTCGTCCATTCCGCTGAGCACGGAGTTGGACGCAAGACTGAACACCTCGTTCGCGCTGCCCTGCCGCGGCTCGGGGATGACGACGTTGAAGCGTTCCTCCGCCGCGCGGTTGCGGCTGAAGATCGCGTCGTTGACCTGCTCGCCGCTCTCCTCTTCCGTCCAGAAGGAGAGGACTTTTTCCTTCTCGCCGCTGCGGTACCCCTGCATGAGGCTCTGCTCCAGCACGCGGAAGGGCGCGCCGTCGAAATCGAGCTCCGGTACGGCGTCGAGGATCCCGGCGGGAGCCTCCGTTTCCGTATCAGTGGAATCGGGCGCCTGTGCGGTGCCGCTCGGATCACCGTCCGGGACGGGATCCTTCCCGCCGCCGCATCCGGCGAGGAGCGGCAGAAGAAGGACCGCCGAGAGAAGAAGGGACAGTGCGGACTTCATGGGTTTCATATGCGCCTCCGAATATGAATATGTAAGAGTTTTCATTGCGCTTTACTATTATAATATAATGCTCTCCGATTGTCAACACTCTGCGATCCTCATTGAAAAAATAAATGCGCTCCGCGCCGGGCGGGAGAAAATGCAAAAAGAAGGAGGGAGAATGCGAAAAACGGTTGCATCCGTCCCGGATTTGTGTTACAATGGGGAGGCAAACAACGCTCGAATTACGGAGGCTTTATGGACAAGCGATACTATCTTGCCGCCGACGGCGGCGGCTCCAAGCTGCTCGCCGTTCTGTACGATGAGGATTTCAATATCGTCTCCTCCGGGGAGATGAAGGGGACGAACGACATGTTCCGCCCAGCGGAAATGATCCGCGCCGAGATGAACGAGCTCACGGAGAAGCTGATCCCGTCCGAGGTGCGGAAGATCGAGATGTTCGACTGCTCCGTCGTCGGCGACGTGAGGCCGTTCCTTGCGGCGCTCGGCGAACGCTGCGCCGTCGGTCCCATGAAGAGTCACAGCGAGGGCGACGTCGCGCTCGCCGCCGGCGGCGTGCTCCGCGGCGTCGTCGCGCAGGCGGGCACCGGCTCCGACGCCTTTCTCGTCCAGCGCGAGAAGCGCAGCGTCGTCGGCGGCTGGGGCATGACGCTCGGCGACGAGGGCAGCGGCTACTACATCGGACTGAATACGCTCCGCTATTCCATCTGGGCGGAGGACGGGCGCGGGCAGCCGTCCGTTTTGCCGCAGCTCATCAAGGAGGCGTGGGGACTCAAGGAACTGCGGGAGATCATCACGCGCGTCGCGGGGAATCCCGACATGCGCACCGTCGTCGCCGGCGTGACGCGCATCACCTCGAAGGCCGCCGTCATGGGCGACGCGCTCGCCGTCTCCATCCTCGAGGAGGCGGGACATCAGCTCGCCGTACAGGTGCTGACGGTCCTCCGGCAGGTGGACGGCCGCTTTGAAGGACCGATCATCGCTTCGGGCGGCGCGTGGAAGGCGTCGTACTGCATGTTCGAGGCAATGCGGCGCGAGGTTGCCGCCGTGTATCCGGACGCGGAGATCCGCTTCCCGGATTTCGAGCCGCTCATCGGCTCCGTGATCCTTCAGACGCTGCGCGAGACCGGCCGGGAGGAGATCGGACGGGAACAGATGAAGATCCTGCATGAGAAGTTCGCGGCGTACCGCTATCAGCTGCCGCCGGATTTCCCGCAGGCGTAAGGAGGAAGCGTCCATGAAAGCATCGGAACGGTATTACGCCCGCGTGAGCGAGATCATGGCGGAAGCGTTCGAGAAGGAAGCGGACGCCGTCGAAGCGGCGGCGCAGGCGGTGGCGCAGGCGAATCTGGAGAAGCGCTCCGTCTTCGCGTTCGGCTGCAATCACGCGGGGCTCATCACACTGGAGCTGTTCTATCGCACCGGCGGCATGGTGACCGTCAATCCCGTCCGCGCGCCCGGCATGATGCTCGAGCTCTCGCCGCCGACGATGACGAGCGAGATGGAGCGGATGCCCGGCTACGGGAAGATCATCTTCGACAACATGAAGGCGAAGCCGGGCGACGTGCTCATCATCCACTCCGTCTCCGGCCGCAACAGCGTGACGGTCGACATGGCGGAGGCCGCCCGGGAGAAGGGGCTCTGCGTCATCGTCGTGACGAACATGAACACGACGACGGCGGTGACCTCCCGCCATCCCTCCGGCAAGAAGCTGTATGAGTTCGCCTCCATCCTCCTCGATAATCACGGGGACATGGGCGACGCATCCGTGGAGCTGGAGGGTTTCCCGCAGAAGGTCGCCTCCACCTCCACCGTCGTCGGCGCGGCGCTTCTGAACGCCGTCGTCGCCCGCGCCTGCGAGATCATCCTCGAGGCCGGACAGACGCCTCCCGTCTTCATGAGCGGGAACCTCGACGGAGGCGACGCACACAATAAGGCTGTCATGCGCGAACGCGCGGACAATATATTCTATCTTTGATTTTCAAGAAAGAAGGAACATCATCATGCTTCTCGACACCTATCAGCAGGCCGCATTCGATCTTCTCTACAAGGCGCGCACGACGCAGCGCGAGAAGGTCATCGCCGTCGGCACCTTCATGGCGGACGCCATCGAAAAGGGCGCGAAGGTCTATCTGGGCGGCATCTGCCACAGCATCGAGTCCGATCTGCTCAACCGCGGCGGCGGTCCCGCCTTCTATCTGAAATACGAACAGGGAAAGTCCGAGCTGAAGCCGGGCGACATCCTCGTCCTTTCCTCCGTTTCCGGCCGCACGAAGTCCGTCGTCGATCTCGCGTGGGATTCGATGCAGAAGGGCATCCACGTCATCGCCTTTACGTCGATGAGCTACGCGCAGGCAGTCGATCCCGTCCACGAATCCGGCAAGAAGCTCTATGAGTTCGTGACCTTCTACGTCGACAACTGCGCCCCCGCGGCGGAAGCCATGCTGGAGGTCGAGGGACTGGAGCCCCGCTTCGCCGCGGCGTCCGGCATCGCCTCCGACTTCCTCATGTGGAGCATCACCTCCGTGTGCGTGGAGAAGATGATCGCGGACGGATTCGTCCCCAGCATCTACAAGAGCGCGAATTTCCCCGGCGGTCACGAGTATAACGTTGCCAACGTCATGGATCGCTACAAGGAAATCGGATACTGATCCGCCCGAAGGAGGACGGCATGGAACAAAAGACGAAGCGGCAGGCGGGCGCCGATCAGCGCACGCCGTCGGTGCCGCAGTATTTCTCCTGGGTCAACAGCACGAACGAGGGCTCGACGGAACAGCAGACCTGCATCAACCTCGATTTCTTCGCATGGCTGAAGCGTGCCTACGGGATGCAGATCCGCATCTACGCGTGGGACGCCGGCAATTTTGACGGCGCCGGACACGGTTACGGAGATCCGGACGGAGAGAAATTCCGCAGCCAGTATCCGCGCGGGTACGGTCCCGTCGTCGAGCGCGCCGCCGCGGCGGGGATCCGCCTCGGCCTCTGGGGCAGCCCGGACGGCTTCGGCGACACGCCGGAAGAGGAGAAGAAGCGCTACGACTTCATGGTCGATCTCTGCAGGAAGTACCATTTCGCGCTCTTCAAGATCGACGCCGTCTGCGGTCAGCTCCGCCCGGAGAAGGCGGAGGTATACGCGCGCATGCTGCAGGACTGCCGGAAATACAGCCCGGATCTGATCGTGCTCAACCACCGCCTCGATCTGCACGGCGCCGAGAAATACACGACGACCCAGCTCTGGCAGGGCGTGGAGACGTACGTGGACGTCCACAGCCGCAACAGCGACACCTGTATGCACCACCGCGGCTTCATTTTCAGCCGCGGCTATCCGGAGGGTCTGGACCGGCTGCTCGAGGATCACGGCGTGTGCATCTCCTCCGCCATCGATTATTTCGAGGACGACCTTATCTATCAGGCGTTCGGGCGCTGCCTCATTCTGGCGCCGGAGATCTACGGGAATCCGTGGTTCATGCGGGACGACGAGTTCCCGAAACTCGCCCGCATCTACAATCTCCACCGCCGCTGCGCGCCGATCCTTGTGGACGGGCTCCTTCTGCCCGCCTCCTACGGCGATTCGCCGATCTCGCGCGGAACGCCGTCGCACCGCTTCATCGTGACGGGGAACAATTCCTGGAAGCCGCGCACCGTCACTTTACGCCTCGGCACGGAGATCGGGATGCAGGCGAACGGCGAGAAGATCGCCCTGATCCGCCGCCACCCGAGCGAGGAACTGCTCGGCGTCTGCGACGCGGGCACGGCGGTCGAGGTCACGCTCGATCCGTTCCGCGCGTATCTGTTCGAGGCAGCCGCCGTCAGCGAGGCGTACCCGGTGCTCGAGGACTGCGAATACGAAATGATCCGCGAAAACGAGAGCGGCGAGCCGGTCGAGGTGAAGATGCTCCGCTGCGGGGACGGGGAGATCACGCTCAACTGCGGCGGAGAGCGCTCTGCCTTCGGCACGTATGAAAAGACGGATCGCCGTCCGCCGGTCCCGGTCTATCTCGGCACGATGCACGACGCGCCGGAATGCCTCTCCCGCGGCGAGGAGCTGTACGAGGCGGCGCAGTTCGGCATCGATAACGATTCGCTGGAGGCGCGGTCCCTGCGCCGTTCCGGCAGGACCGCCGTACCCGAGGTACAGGCGGCGCGCGACGCGTTCTTCTCTCAGAAAACGTATCTCGCGCGCGGCTGCGAGGGACGGTACGCCTTCGACGACCGGTACGACACGTACTTCGACGGGTATTCCCGCATGTACTGCGGCGGGATCCGCATCGAGGGCGGCTGCCTCCGCGTCGATTTCGGCCGCGTGTACGACGCGGACGCCGTGGAGATCACCTGCTTCGCGATCGACGAGCCGAGGCATGAGATCCTGACGCAGATCTTCCCGGAAACGGGGAGCTACGCGTGCGAGCTTTCCTCCTGGCAGCCGTCCGGCGCCGGGGAGAAGAAGGTCGTCGTCCGTCACGAGACGGCGCCGCTCGTCAGCGACGGCGCGCATCTGCTCTATACGGTGACCGGTCAGCGCGTCACGGTGCGCTATCCGGTCGGCGCGCTCCGGTACTTTAGGCTGCCCGAGCCGATGGACCGCATCTATGAGATCCGCCTCACGAAAAACGGTATGGTGCTCCCGCTCGATCACCCGACGGTGAGCAACCTTCAGGCCGCTTACGGCAGACTGACGGTCGCCGCCGTGAAGAGCGTCACGCTGACGCTGCCGGAGATCCCCGAGGGACGGTATCTCGCCGTCGCCGTCGAGGGCGTGCACGGCAAGGAGCGCGCGTACTGCGCGGCGGAGTGCGAGGGAAAGCTCCTCGGCTTCCCGGACCGCGCGCCGTCCTACTGCGTGAACCTCTGGGAGCACTGCGTCCATTCGACCGACCGCAACAACACCTTCTATCTGCCGCTCGATCCGTCCCTGTCCAGCAAGGAGATCACCCTGTACACGCTGTTGTGCGATCCGAAGAAGACGGACGTCCGCTGCGACGTCTATCTCTGCCCGCGGCACTGATCCCAGCTTTTGGCGACCGTCCCGCCGCAGACCGCGGCGGGACGGTTTTCGCCTTTCGCTCAAAAATTTACATCCTTTTCATGAAATCCGCGCGAAAATCCGTATAATGAAAAGGAATACAGGACGGGGACGTCCAATCTGAACGTATCGGAGGCATATCTCATGAGATCCGCACCGACCGAAAAGCAGCTTTCCTTCCTTTCGTGGGAGTTCGGCGTATTCTTCCATTTCGGGATCCGCAGCTTCTATATCGGGCATTCGGACTGGGACCGCCGTCCCATGCCCGTATCCGGCTTTCATCCGGAAACGCTCGACTGCAATCAGTGGGTCCGCATCGCGCGCGAGGCAGGCGCGCGCTACGCGATCCTGACGGCGAAGCATCACGACGGCTTCGCCAACTGGCCGAGCAAGTATTCCGATTACTCCGTCGCGCAGTCGCCGTGGCGGGACGGCAAGGGCGACGTCGTGCGGGAGTTCGTCGACGCCTGCCGCCGCTACGGCATGAAGGTCGGCCTGTACTATTCTCCGGCGCAGTGGGGCGGCGCGGTGCCGTTCGACCGCCCGGAGGAGTACGACGAGTATTTCCTCGGTCAGATCACCGAGCTGCTCACGGATTACGGCGAGATCGACTATCTGTGGTTCGATACCAACGGCTCGGGCGGCCATCAGTACGACGTCGCCCGGATCGTGAACACGATCCGAACCCTGCAGCCGGGGATCCGTCTCTTCGGCTGGGACGCGGACGTCGCGTGGGTCGGCAACGAGGACGGCTATACCTCCATGCCGACGGGGTTCACGAGCCGGAATGGGAAATTCCTCCCCGTCGAGTGCGACATGATGATGCGCACGAGATGGTTCGACTGCGAGGCGAACGCGGACCGGATCAAATCGGTGGAGGAGCTGCTCGGCAACTGGGAATACAGCGTCGGGCGCGGCGGCAATCTCCTGCTCAACGTCGGACCGGACCGCCGCGGGCTTCTGCCCGACGCGGACGCGGCGCGGCTGCTCGAATTCGGGCGGGCGCTGCGCGCGCGGTACGGACATCCGCTCCCCTTCGGGGCGGCGGAGCCGATGGCGGAGAGCGGCTGGTGGCAGATCGAGACGGAAGACGGCTTCATTGAGGATCTCGTCGGGACGGAGCTCGTCGACACGGTGATGATCGAAGAGGATATCGCCGAGGGCGACGCCGTCCGGCAGTTCAGGATCTGGTGCCGCCCGCCGATCAGCCCCGGCGTGAGCAAAAAGCGCCCGCACGGCGTCTGCGTCTACTGCGGACAGGCGATCGGCCGCAAGGCGATCTGCCGTTTCCCCGTCATCCGCACGCGCCATATCGAGGTGGAGATCGTGGAGGCGGAGGGCGACGCGAAGCTCCTCTCCGTCAAGGCGTTCCACGTCGGATCCGGCGACGTACCCGCGGCGGAGTGGTGATCCCCTGCAATCTATGCGTCACGAAAGGCACGGCGAGCCCGCCGCGCCTTTTTTTTACGCATGAAAGTAAAAAAACAAGAAAGCAGTTGTTGAAATATGTCATGAATTGTGATATAATGAATATAGTGTGACGTATCGATGTGCGCGGCACCGTCCGCCGCGCGGAAAAACAGAAGAAACAGATGAAGAAACAAATGAGGAAGGAAAACGACAGAAGTGGAAACGACACCGAATCATCCGACGCCGATGCTTCCCGAGCTCACGCCGGTCGTCGTGCGCTATTATAACGAAAGCCGCCAGAACCACCGCATGTACGGACACAAGCACGACGAGAACGAGATCATGTACGTCAAGGACGGGAAGTGCCGCGTCATCTGCATGGATCCGTATACGAGCGAGAAAAAGGAATTCGTTCTCGGCGAGGGCGACTATATCTACCTGCGCGGCGGCACGCCGCATTCCCTGGAGATCGAGAGCCGCACGCCGTGCCGGATCCTGAACGTGGAATTCAACTGTCAGGCCGGCGTCTCTCCGATCCATCTCGGGCTCCTCTCGGACTGCCGCGAGGTCGTCGAATTCTGGAAGAAATCGCCGCCGTACGCCGTCGTCCGCGGGGACGATACGGTGTTCATGGCGCTGCTCGCGCTGCAGGAGCTCCTTTTCACCTCCTCCGAAAACAAGAAGGTCGTCCCGCCGGTCACGGCGGAGGCGTCGCTCGCGGCGCTGCTGCTCTTCCACCGCGTGGCGGTGAAGGTCATCACGAGCGCCGTCGAGGAGGAACCGTACGAGCTGTACATCCAGCAGGTCAAGCGTTATATCGAGGAGAATTTCGACGATCCGGAGAAGATGAACGTCCCGACGCTCGCGCGGGAGGTCAACATCTCTCCCTCCTATCTCCAGCGGCTGTTCAAGCTGGAGACCGGGATGACGCTCATTTCCTACATCAATCAGCAGCGGCTGAAAAAGGCGCAGCATCTGCTCCGCACGACGGATCTCTCGACTATCGACATCGCGGTGAGCGTCGGCGTCAACAGCCGCCAGCGGCTGACGCAGCTGTTCACGGAGTACGAGAGCGTATCGCCCGGCGAATACCGTCGGCAGTGCCGCAATCACCGCGCCGGAGGGGCGGACGAATGGCCCGCGAAGGAATCGCCGGAGAAGTTCTGATCCCCGCGCCCGACGCGCGGAACGGCGACGCGCCGCCGCGGTCAAGTATTATATACATATAATATAATGAAAAAACCTGCGTGCCGCGCCGGGAGCGCCGGACGTTTCCGTCGGTCTGCGGACGGCGGTGCGCGCGCCCGATCCGTAATTGTGAACAGTTAAGAGACATAAGAAAGCATCCTTTACATTATCTGTGATTTGTGTCATATTCTTTTACGCAAGAAACAGCGCCGATATGATATAATAACACTCGAATAAGAGGATATCTGTCGTGAGCGAGAAGACAGGTTCCTCTGTCATTCAGCACACCACTGCACATTCCCCGCGCAGACCCAAAAATTTTTATGAAGAAAAGGAAGGTCAACCATGAAAAAGCTCGCTATTTTCACGCTGATCGCCATGCTGCTCGTCTCCCTGACGGTTCCGTTCTCTTCAGCCGCTGTTGACATCAAGACAGTGATGAAGGCGACCCCCGTCGTTGACGGCAAAGTCGACGATCTCTACCTCGTTTCCGCGCAGGCCGCTCTCGAAGAGAAGAACTTCTGGAAATGGGGCGACATCGATGACACCGATACGGATGCTACCGTCTACTATCTGTATGATGATACCAATCTGTATTACGTTATCGACGCTTACGACAGCACTGTCCTCGCTTCTAAGGGCGCCGACTGGAAGGGCGACACCTGGATGATGGATGGCGCCGAGATGAGATTCAAAGTCGGTGAGGTGTACTTCAAGGTCATCACCGGCGCTACCGAAGGTCATCCCGTTGATGGTTATATCATCACCGACGGTAAGGACGAGGAAGGCGACAAGATCGACATCTCCAACATGAAGGTCGCTACGACCATCAAGGCCGACGGCTATGTTATCGAGGTTGCTCTCCCGCTCGCTTCCATCGGCCTGAAGGCTGAGGCTGGTCAGGAAGTTGCTGCTACCCTTCAGATCAACGACGTCGTCGCTGCTGACGGCTCCACCGGTTCCGCTTTCGGTGGCTTCCGTGTGTTCGAGGCTCGTAAGGGCATCCAGAACCACACCTACAAGTTCTCCGCCGATGCTCCGAACCCGCCGCTCGCTCTCAAGCATACCCCTGTCCTCGACGGTCAGATCGACGAGGCGTACCTGAAGTCCGCTTCTCAGACCCTGAAGAACCTCAACTTCTGGGGCTGGGCCGGCGATCCTTCCACGTACGCTGCTGCTACCGCTTACGTCCTCTGGGATGACAACTATTTCTATATCGCCATTGACGCGACGGACCTCACGCTCATCACGACGAACGACGGTTCCGCTGTGGGCGGTGACGATACCAATCCGTGGAGAAACGACTCCGCTGAGCTCTGGTTCAACGACGAGGGTCTTATCTACAAGATCCACGGTTCTGTCGGCGGCGCCTTCTTCGTAGGCACCGACGAGGACGGCATGGCTTCCTTCGACTTCTCCAAGGCGATCCTGAAGTCTGCTGCCAAGCCGAACAACGACGGCTTCACCCTTGAGTTCGCTCTTCCGCTGAACAACCTGGCCGCTGGCCGTGTTGTCACGATGGAGATGCAGATCAACGACACGTACGACGATGCTCGTACGGCTGGTTGGGCTTCCGGCGGCAAAGGTTCTTACGATGCCCTCGAGAAGATCTTCATCTGCTCCGACACGCTCGCTGAGCCGGCCCCTGTGACCGACGCTCCGGCTCCTGTGACCGATGCTCCGTCCCAGGGCGGTGACACGCCGGCTGTTCAGCCGCCTGTCACTCTCGACGCTGGTGTGATCGTGGCTGCGGTTGCTCTCGTTTCTCTCGCCGGCATCGTTGTCGCGAAGAAGAAGCACTGAGAAGCTGACCTGACTTGTCAGGAACACTGATCCAAAGCAAAAGAGAACTCCCCATCCGGGGAGTTCTTTTTTTGCGCGTGAAGGCGGGCAAACGGCGGACGGAGACGGGCAAATATCGCCCACCTACTTGCAAAAACGGCGGATTTGATTTATAATGATAGGCAGGCGAACGCCGGGACTGCGGCACGAGGACCGCACGGCGACGACTGACCGCAAAGGAGAAGAGAATGAAAGATCCGATCATAACCGCACAAGAGCTGCGCGCGATGCTGAACGGCAGCGAGCCGGCGCCGATCGACTGGCATCCCGTCACCGAGGAGAAGAAAAAAGAACTGCTTGCCGCCGTGGACGCGCACGTCCGCGCGATCCGGCAGGCGCCGTCCGTCGACCCGGCGTCGATTTCCGGGACGTGCTTTTACGTTTCCGCGGACGGCGACGACGACGCGGACGGAAGAAGCCCCGCCTCCGCGTGGCGGACGACGGGACGCCTCCACCGGGCGCAGGACGACGGGACCGTGCAGGCGGGAGACGGCGTCTTCTTCCGCCGCGGCGACGTATGGGACGCGCAGTTCCCGGGCGGATTCAACGGAGATATGTTCGGCGGGGAGTACGCGCTGCGCCTCAAGTGCGGCGTGACGTATTCCGCCTACGGCGAGGGACCGAAGCCGTTGTTTCGCAACTGCCTCGACGCCTCCGATCCTTCTTGCTGGGAAGAGACGGAATACCCCGGCGTGTGGGCGTACAAAGGCGACGCGGGCGACCGCACGAACGATATCGGCGATATCATCATCGACGAAGGCGCGGTGTATCCGATCAAGGTGATCCCCGGGGAGCCGAACCGGCCGTATGACCCCGACCGACTGACGCCCGACTGCGGTATGGTCACGACGAAGCGCGAGACTTTTTTCTCGGGCAAAGTGCATCTCACGTGCCCGGGAGATATCGCGCACGATCTGCAGTTCCTTCACGATTACGACGCGCGGCGGCTCTATCTGCGCTGGTCGGCGGGGAATCCGGGCGATTCCTTCGGGACGATACTGCTTGCGCGCCGAGGGAACATCATCCGTTCCGACTGGGAATCGAAGGATATCCTCGTCGACAACCTCGCCGCCTGCTACGGCGGCTCGCACGGGCTGAGCGTCACGAACGCGCAGAACGTCGAGATCCGTAACTGTGAATTCCGCTGGATAGGCGGATCGTTCCAGGAACGGATCGACAACTTCGCTATCCGCTACGGCAACGCGGTGGAGAACTGGGGACCCTGCGACGGCTACCGCATCCACGACTGCCTCGCCGAGGAGTGCTACGATACCGCGTTCACGACGCAGTATGAGACCTATGACGGCGATCCGGTGCGGATGCGCGACATGCGGAACGTGGAATTCTGCGACAACGTCATACGCCGCGTCAATTACGTGTTCGAGATCTTCTACCCGACCGGCTGGAAGGTGGACGGATTGCGCCTCACCGGCAACGACTGCCTGTACGCGGGGTATCATTTCGGGCATCAGCGCCCGGACAAGAACGGGGACGTCGGCTGCCTCGGCGGGCGTCACGAGAAGCAGGATTTCCGGAACGCGGTGCTGCGCGGCAACCGCATGCTCTTCATAGCGTGCTACGCGCTCTACACGCGCGGGCTGAAGACGGCGGACACGGAGGAGGGCATCGCCGCGGACGGCAACGTGTATCTGCTCGGCGCCGACCGCGCCTATATGCGCTCCTGCGCCGTCCTGAAGGAGCGCAGCGGCGAAGGAAGGCTCTACCCCTACGACCGGGAGACGCTCTCCGCGCTCGCGGCAATGGGCGTCGACGCGCACAGCACGTTCTATTATCACACGGGGCGCCTGTATCCGGAGGAGGAGCAGGGCGTGTACCTGATCCGCTGACGGCGGGGAGGACAACCAATGGAAAGACGGATCGAGCGCGGCGGATACGCCGTCGTTCTGAGCGATCCCGTATTGTACGTGGACAACGAAGCAAGGCGCCGCAGCGGACACATGACGCATGCGCTGGCGGAATATGCGCCGGGCTGCCTCATCGACTTCAACGCGAATTCTTCGGCTGAGCTGTACGACGGCCATTCGACGAACGGATGGGTCGAGTACCGCGTCTCCCGCGACGGCGGGTTCACGTGGGGCGCGCCCGAGACGTGCTGTCTGGAGAAGGGGATCCGCAATCCGCAGCTTGCCCTGATCGACGGCGTGTACGTCCTTCACGGCCGGTGTATCGGCGGATTCTTCGTCCTGTATACCTCAAGGGATCCGGGCGTCTGGGACGAGGGATATTATATGGCTGAGAAGCCCGGCTTCTGCTATTATTCCGACAATATCGTACTTCGGGACAGGGACGGGAAAAACCGTCTGCTGATCCAATATTCCGATACATACAAAGGCTCCTGCGTCAACGTGCGTCATATGTGGCTGCGCGTCGAGCAGTGAGCGGAGAGGAGCAACCCTATGGCAGATCCGATCATGAGCGCAGAGGAGCTGCGCGCGATGCTGAACGGCCGGGAACCGGCGGCGATCCGCTATATCCCTGCAACGGAGGAGGTCAAGCGGCATTTCGAGGAGGCGGCGGACGCCCGCGCCCGGACGATCCGGCAGGCGCCGTCCGTCGATCCGGCGTCGATCGCCGGGACGTGCTATTACGTTGCGGCAAGCGGTGACGACGATGCGGACGGCAGAAGCCCCGCGACCGCGTGGCGGACGACGGGACGGCTCCACCGGGCGCAGGACGACGGGACCGTGCGGGAGGGAGACGGTATCTTCTTCCGCCGCGGCGACGCGTGGGACGCGCAGTTTCCCGGCGGATTTGCCGGGGACATGCTCGGCGGAGAATACGCGCTGCGGCTCAAGTGCGGCGTGACGTATTCCGCCTACGGCGAGGGGCCGAAGCCGCTGTTCCGCAACTGCCTCGACGCCTCCGATCCTTCGTTGTGGGAGGAGACGGAGTACCCCGGCGTGTGGGCGTACAGGGGCGACGCGGGCGACCGCTCAAACGACGTCGGCAACGTCATCATCGACGACGGCGCGGTGTATCCGATCAAGGTCGTCCCCTACGACCCGAACCATCCGTATCTTGAGGGGAAGATGCGGGAGGACGACGGCATCGTTACGACGAAGCGCGAGGTCTTCCACGCGGGCGGCGTGCCGTTCACGTGCCCCGGCGATATGGCGCACGATCTTGAATTCTTTCACGATTACGACGCGCGGCGGCTGTATCTGCGCTGGTCGGCGGGAAATCCGGGCGACTCCTTCGGGACGATCCTGCTCGCACGCCGGGGGAACATCATCCGCTCCGACTGGGAATCGAGGGACATCCTCGTCGACAGCCTTGCGGTCTGTTACGGCGGCTCGCACGGGATCAATACGACGAACGCGCAAAACGTGGAGATCCGCAACTGCGAGATCACGTGGATCGGCGGCTCTTTCCAGGAGCGGACGGACTGCAACCGCACCCGCTACGGCAACGCCGTGGAGAACTGGGGCGTATGCGACGGTTTTTCCATCCACGACTGCATCGTGCGCCAGTGCTACGACGCCGGGCTGACGAGCCAGTTCGCTGGTTCCTGCGGGGAGGGCGTGATGCGGAACATCTCCTTCTGCCGCAACGTCATGTCGTGCAGCAACTCTCCGCTCGAACTCTGGCACCCGGACGACGGCTGGCATATCGAGGACTGCCGCATGCACGGCAACATCTGCATGTACTCCGGATACCATTTCGGGCAGCAGCGCCCGTGCAAGAACGGGAGCTTCGGATGCCTCGGCGCAAGATCCCGCGGTCAGACCTTCGTGAACACGACGCTGAAGGGGAATTTCTTTCTGTACGTTTCCGCTTTCGCGCACTATACGCGTTCCTTGTTCATGGACGGGATGGAGTGCGGCATCGCCGCGGACGAGAACACGTACCTGCTCGGTACCGACCGCTTCCTCATGAAGGGCTGCTCGGATCCGATCGGGAAGCAGGGCGATCCGCGGCTGTACCGCTACGACCGGGAGACGCTTTCCGCGCTCGCCGCGATGGGCGTCGAGCCGCACAGCACCTTCTACTATTACGAGGGTCCGCTCTATCCCGAAGACGAAGCGCAGGGCGCGTATCGGTACGTCTGATCCCCGCGTGCAAAACGACACCGGCGCAGCGGAAGCTGCGCCGGTGTATTGTTCTTTCGGCGGATCGGTCAGAGCACGTCCAGCCCGAAGTATTCGCGGTAGATCGCGGCGCGCTGGGCGTCGGAGCCGATCGGTTTTTCCTCGACGTCCTCCCCGCGGAAGACGCGGAAGAGGTCGCCGTCCACCGTGATGCGTCCGTCTTCCGTTTTGATCGCCAGGATCGGCGCGGTGCGGAAGGGCGACTCGGGCGCCTGCTCACACCAGAAGGAGGGCATGACGTAGTCGAGATTGAGCTGTTCTTCTTCCGTGAAACTGTAGAAGCGGCGCCACGCACCGTGGTGCAGGTCCTCGATGACCCATCCGAAGAACGGCGCTCTCGTCACGCGGTACGTCTCGCCGAACTGCTCGGAGACCGCGCCTTCGCGGAACGGGAGCGGCAGCCGGAACGCGCTCTGTCCGATCCCGATGTCGCAGACGTGCTTCTGACCGGCGCAGTCCGCGGCGATAATGACGCGGTGGCGCCGCATGGGGATCTCCGTCTCTCCGCGCAGATAGCGCGCCATGTACTCCGTGACGCCGTAGCCGAGCGAGCGCAGCACCTCGGCGAAGAAGCCGTTCAGCTCAAAGCAGTATCCGCCGCGGTGTCGGACGACGATCTTGTCGTACAGCGCGTGCGGCTCCAGCGACAGCGGGATGCCGCGGAGGATATCGATGTTTTCGTAGGGGATATGGGTGACCGCCGCGAGCTGCACGGCGTCGAGGAGCTCCGCGCTCGGCGCGGCGTCGGGATCGAACGTCAGTCCGATGCGGGAGAAGACACGGCAGAGCTGATCCTTTGAATACATGGGCGTTCCTTTCTTTTGGGAAGGGTATTGTCCGATATCGCGGTGATGAGAATAGGATAGCATATCCCATGGAAAAATGCAAGAGGGAAGCGGGAGATCGGCATAAAAAATGCGCCGCTCCTTGACAAGCGCGCCGGAAACGGCTATAATGTACGGCAGAAATATAGAAACATCACACTAAATCAGGGAGAAACGGGATGGATCAGAGGGTAGAGATCAGCGGGCGCCGTGCCCTGTTTACGTTCTGCGGCGTGCCGCTCAGCCTCACCTGCTCGGGAGATAAGGGCTGGCGGCTCCAGTCCGGACGGGACGGAGCCTTCGACGATATGGGCGCGGGGCAGATCCTCGCGCGGGATCTCAAAGAGGAGCCGCCGATCGTCCGGGAGGAGATCACCGGCGAGGCGGAGGGGGAGGCGTTCTGCCTGCGCGAACCGTCCGGCACCTCGGTGACCGTTTTCTCCCGCCGTATCGATTTCTGCGATGAGGACGGCATGCCGAAGGCGTCGCTGACCGCCGTCACGGACGACGGGGAGGATGCCTCCGTTACGGGCATCCTGCACGAAGACGAGCGCATATTCGGCATGGGCGAGCGCTTCGATGCGCTCGATCAGCGCGGACGGCGCGTCGACGTGACGGCGGACGACCGGCAGGGACAGACCGTCGGAGGCAGTTTTGTGCCGATCCCGTTTTTTATCACGTCGCGCTGTGTCGGCGTGTTTATGAACCGCTACGAGCATTCCGTCTTCGACTTCGGCACATCGGAGCCGGACCGCTTCACGATCACGCAGTACGGAGCGCCGATCGATCTGTATATTTTCCTCGGCGACAAGCCGCAGAAGCTGCTGTTCGCCTACGCGCGTGTCACGGGCTTCGCGCCGGAACCGGCGCCGTGGCTGTACGGTACGCAGATCCGCCGCCCCTCGTCGGAGTTCTGTACCGTCCCGTCCGTTATGGAGACGGCGCGGAGAATGGAGGAGAACGGTCTCCCGTGGGAGGCGGTGATCCTCGAGGGGTGGCCGACTTACGATACCGCGCGCTTTGCGGAACTGGCCGCCATGACGGAAACGCTGCACGACGTCGGAAAGAAGGTCATGCTCCATCACCCGTGCGGTCGTATCCCGCCGGACGCGGAGACGCTTTTCGCCATGGATCCCCGCTTCGCGCTGGAAAACGGCGAGAGCGGCGCGCGCAGTCTGCCGGACGCGGATCTCCGCGCCCCCGGCGGTCCGGAAGGGGAGGGATCCGCCTACGTGGACGTCACCGACCCGGACGCGATGGACTGGTGGTGCGGCACCGTCTGGGGAACGCTCGTCGAGATGGTCGGCATCGACGGCGCGAAGATCGATCTCTGCGGGCGGTTCCCGGAGCATATCCCCGTCGGGTTTGCGGACGGACGCCCGACGCCCGGCGCGCATCACTGGTACCCGACGCTGTACAGCGCGCTGATGTATCAGCATTTCTGCAGCCGTCCGGAGGGCGGCATGTGCCTGTCGTGCGGCGGCGGTATAGGCGCGCAGCGGTATCCGTTCCTTTGGATGGGCGACTCGCCGCGGGGGGATCTCAGCCTCCGCGCGCTGCTGCGCGGTGCGCTGTCCGCCGGACTCAGCGGGATCCCGCTCGTGTGCTTAGACGTGGCGGATGCGGAGACGGACGGTTTTCTGCGCGGGCTGGAGTGTGCGGCGTTCAGCGCCGCCATGCTGATACGGGCGGGGGAGACGCCCGCCGGACGTGCGGGAGACGTCTTTCGCGCCTACGTGAAGCTGCATGACGCGCTGCGCCCGTATCTGGAGGAACAGGGGCGCGTGGCTGCGCACACGGCGCTGCCGCTGATGCGCGCGCTCTGGCTGGTCGATCCGACGGACGAGCGGCTTCTTGGCATCGAGGATGAGTATATGCTCGGCGGGGCGCTCCTCGTCGCTCCCGTGCTTGATACGGCGGTGAAGCGGGACGTGTATCTTCCCGCGGGCGTCTGGGAAGATATCTGGACGGGCGAGCGGATCGAGGGACCGACGCTGCGCGCGGACGCGGACGTGCCGCCGGAGCTCATCCCCGTATACCGACTGATCGGCGCGTATTCGCAGGCGATCGACGGTGCGCTGAGCGCCGCGCGGCCGCATCTGGACGAGATCCTGCGCGTATCGGAGGGGTGATCGGCGTTTGCCGAAAACAAACCGCGCAAAAGAAAACCGGGACGGATTGCCGTCCCGGCTTTTTATGTTTTCCGCGCCGTTCAGCGGATCCCGAACAGACGGCGCAACACGGGGGTAAGGATCTTCGGCGCGCGGACCACTACGATCTTCATAGACGTGCGGCTTCCTTTCTTTGCTGAAATGATCGGGTCATTCCAGTATATGCGCGACGTCCCCGGCGGTGTACGCGCTTTCGATCAGAAAGACGCCGCCGCCGCGCACGGTGATCTCCGCCTGTCCGCACGTGATCTCGTTGCTCACGGCAAAGGGAAGAGCGCGCGTCAGAACGCCTTCCTCAAGCGGATATTTGCATCCGCGCAGCGTGACGAGCGCGCGGTCCAGCGCGATGAGGGAAAAATAACGGTATCCGGCGGGGCGGAGGAGGAGCGTTTCGTTTTCGAGCAGCCGCACGCGGTTGTCGCCGTCCGTGAGACGGGCGTCCGCGCCGCGCCGGCGCAGATGCTCGAGGAGAAAGAGATTGGAGAGGGAATGGTCGATCCGTCCGCCCGTGCCGCCGAAGACGACGAGCTCTTTCGCGCCCGCGAGGCAGGCGAGATCGCACGCGAGCATCGTATCGGTGTCGTCCTTCTCCGCCGGGACGCGGTAAAGCGGGACGTGCGGCCATACGGTCCCCGGCGTTTCGCTCGAATCGAAATCGCCGCAGACCAGATCGGGAACGAGCCCGGCGGCATGCGCCGTCTTCCATCCGGCGTCCGCCGCGAGAAGCAGATCGGGGGCGGGATCGCCGCGGGAGAACGCGTCCGCGCGGCAGTGACCGCCGGTGACGATCCACGCGGTACGGACGGTCTTTCCGGCGATTGCCGGCGGGAGCTTACGTACCATTTCGTTCCTCCTGCTTCCGTTTCCATTCGGGGATCTTTCGGCATTCGTCGAAGATCGAGGCGTAGCTTTCGCAGCGGCTGAGGGGGATCTCCCCCGCGCGTGCCGCTTCGAGGATGGCGCAGCCTTCTTCCTTCGTGTGCGTGCATTTCGTATACCGGCACCGCCCGAGATACGGGCGGAATTCGCGGAACGCCTCCGGGAGCCGTGCCGGATCGAATCCGCTGTCGTCCGCGAGATCGAAGAGGGAGAAGCCGGGCGTGTCGGCGATCAGACAGACCTTCCCGCCGTCCTCAACCGCGTACAGCTCGACGTGCCGCGTCGTCTGCCGCCCGCGCCCGATCTTGCGGCTGACCTCGCCGGTCTTGAGAGAAAGCGCTGGAAAGAGACGGCTCATCAGCGTGGATTTCCCGGCGCCTGACGCGCCGGTAAAGGCGGCGATCGGCGTTTCTTCTCCATCGGACAGAGAGAGGAGGAACCGTCGCAGCGTCTCAAGCGACGCCTCATCCTCAGCTGAGACGGAGAAGGCGGAGAAGCCCGCCGCCTCGTAGATGCGGCGCAGGCGCTCGGCGCCGTCCGGGTCGAGATCCTTCTTCGTGACGACGACGGTCGGCGCGATCCGGCGGGATTCGGCGGCGGCGAGCAGTTTGTCCGCCGTGAGCAGATCCGGCGACGGGCGCGCCGCCGGGATCGCAAGAAACAGGTGCGTCAGGTTGGCGAGCGGCGGGCGCGTCAGCGCGCAGCGCCGCGGCAGGATCTCCTCGATCACGTGCGTCGCGTCCCGCAGAGCACCTTCCGCCGCGCGGACGGCGTCGTTTTCCGCAACGGTCACGACGTCGCCGGGCAGCGGGGAGATCTTCTCATGCCGGAAGACGCCGCGCGCGCGGCAGAGCAGCAGCTCGCCGCCCGGCGCGAGAGGAAGAAGGCGGACTCCGTACAGTCCGCCTATCCCGCGTATCAGTATTCCTTTTCTGCGTTCCGGATCACTCATTCGAAACCGTCCTCCGGTTCCCAGTTGGCATACGGATCGTCCGGATCCACCGGGTTATCGGGGTTATCGGGAACGTCGGGGTTGTCCGGGTTATCGGGGTTGTCCGGGTTATCGGGATTGTCCGGATTATCCGGATTATCCGGGTTGTCCGGATCGTCCGGGTTATCCGGATTATCGGGATTATCCGGCTCATCCGGATTATCCGGTTCGTCCGGTTCGTTCGGATCGCGGTAATCCGGGCCGCCGCTCACCGTGAAATCGACCGTCGTGTTGGCAAAAGCCATTTTGGAGGAATTTGGATTCTGTGAGAGAACGATACCGGGCGGACTGTCAGAGCGCTCATAAGTGACAGAACCAACGCGCAGACCGGCGGAGACGAGAAGGCGCAGCGTAGCTGCTTCATTCTTTCCGACACAGTTCGGTACGGAGATGGTTCCGGGCGCCGGGCCGTCGGAGGCGTAGACCTTTACGAGATCTCCGACCTTCATGATCGTGCCGGCCGGCGGATCTGTGCGTATGACTGTGCCTATATCAAAGGTCTCATTCGTTTCACGTTTCACGGAAACGGAAAGCCCGAGCGCGCGCAGCGACGCTTCGGCGGTGCGCACGTCCGCGACCATGACGTCCGGGAGCACGACGGTCTCGGCGCCGCGGCTGACGGTCAGCGTCAGCTCGCATTTCTGACGGCCGGCGATGACCTTGCGCCGTTCGTTCGCGCCGGGCGTCTGATCGATGATGACGCCGGCCTCGTGGGTCGTGCTGTACGTCTCGTTCACGGTGACGTTGTAGTACTCGGAGGTGCTGAAATACTCTTTCAGCGGATCGTCGTACTTGTGTCCGACGAAGTTCGTGATCGTGATCGTCTCGGAGGGGTCGACCTGATTGAAGAAGAGACGGTCGAGCACGAAGTACGCGCTGACCCCGGCGACGAGCAGGAACGCGAAGACGACGCCGAGAATGATCGGGAGCATCGCGCGGCTCGTGCGCTTTTTCTTCTTTTTCTTGGTGTTCGTCTTGACCGCGACCTCACGGAAGACGATGTTCGGGTTCTCTTTCAGGCGCGAGACCTGCTTGAGCATGGCGGCCGCGTTCTGGTATCGCAGCGTCGGATCCTTTTCCATCGCGTGCGTGATGATCTGTTCGAGCCCGACGGGCAGGGAAGGATTGAGGCGGCGCGGCGGGACGGCGGCGTCGTTGACCTGCATCAGTGCGACGGAGACGGGACTGTCCGCGTTGAAAGGCAGGCGCCCGCAGCTCATTTCGTACATGAGGACGCCGAGCGAGTACAGATCGCTGCGCGCGTCGATCGGCATGCCGCTCGCCTGCTCCGGGCTGATATAGTACACGGTGCCGATCGTCTTGTCCGTCATGGTGACCGTTTCCGCGTTGGGCAGCTTGGCGATGCCGAAGTCCATGACCTTGATGAGCCCGTTCTTGAGGAGCATGATGTTCTGCGGCTTGATGTCGCGGTGGACGATCCCCTTCGAGTGTGCGTGCTCGAGCGCGCTCAAGATCTGCTCGGAGTAACTGACGATCTCCTTGAAGGAGAGCACGCCCTTGTGCGTCATGTAGTTCTTCAGCGTGATGCCTTCGACGTACTCCATGACGATATATTTGACGTTGTCGCGCACGGACACGTCGTAGATATTGACGATATTCGGGTGGGAGAGCATCGCGACGGCTTTCGATTCGTTGATGAAGCGCTTCACGCTCTGTCCGTCCGACGCGATCTCATCCTTGAGCATCTTGACGGCGACGACGCGCTTCATCAGAAGATCGACGGCCTTGTAGACGACCGCCATGCCGCCGATGCCGATGATCCGTTCTATCCGGTAGCGATTGTCGAAGACGACTCCGACATATCTTTCAAATCCGTCCATCTGTACTCGGTTCCTTTTCTGAATCACAGCGCGATCACGACCGCGGTGATGTTGTCCGATCCGCCGCGCTCATTGGCGCGGGCGATCATCGTCTGCGGCTTTTCTTCAATGGGGACGTCCGAGGCGAGGATCTGCGCGATCTCCGGCCCCTCGAGGTAATTCGTCAGCCCGTCCGTGCAGAGAAGCACGTACACGGGGGCGGCGGTCGTGTCGACCTCCGTGACGAAAACGTCCGCGTCGATGTTCGATTCCGTGCCGACGGCGCGGGTGATGATGTTCCGGTTCGGCGCGGTGCGCGCCTCCTCCGTGGTCAGCCGTCCGATGTCGACGAGGTATTGCACGTAGGAGTGATCGTGCGTGATCTGCTCGATCTCCTCGCCGCGGACGATGTACATGCGGCTGTCGCCGACGTTGACGGTGTACACCGTCGTCCCGACGATGAAGACGGCGACGAGCGTCGTCCCCATCCCGCGCAGAGAAGCGTCCTCCTCCGAGCGGTGGAAGACGGCGCGGTTCGAGGTGTAAGCGGAGCGGCGCAGCGCGCGGTGGATCTGCGCGTCCGTGCACTCGATGGTGTTCTGTTCGGTCAGATAGGAAGCGACGAAGGAGTCCATGCAGGCGAGGAAGCTGTCGGTCGCGGTGGAGCTGGCTTCCCAGCCGCCGCGCGCTCCGCCCATCCCGTCGCAGACGACGGCGAGCAGGATTCCGGGCGCGTACTCCTTGACGGAGTAGTTGTCCTGATTGACGCTTCGCTTCATTCCGGTGTCGGACAGACCGCTGTACTGCATAGTTATGCCCTCCTGTAGCATGGCGCATCTATATACATTCTATCACATTTTCGATGGGAAGTAAACGGTTTGCTCAAAAAGCCGCTGGATTTGTGAGATGCCGGAGCCTCAGCTGCCCGCAGGAGGCGTCGATGTCGCTTCCGAGGCGGCGGCGGATCGTCGCGTTGACGCCGCGGCGGATGAGCGTGTCCCGGAAAACCTCCGCGCTGCGGCGCGCCGTTCCACGAAGCCCGGTCTCATGCACTTCGTTGAGCAAGATCAGGTTTACGTGGCAGCCCGCCTGCATCCCGCGGTGCAGCCGCGCCGCGAGCGCGTCCGCGTCGCGGGGAGAGTCGTTCTTTTCTGCGATCAGCGTGTACTCAAAGGAGACGCGCCGTCCCGTCCGCTCGAAATAGCCGCGGCAGGCGGCGAGCAGCGTATCGATCGGATAACGGTTGTTGACCGGCATCAGCGCGCTGCGCGTTTCGTCGTCCGAGGCGTGCAGGGAGACGGAGAGCGTGACCGGCAAATCCTCCTCCGCCAGACGCAGGATGCGGTCGGCGAGACCGCAGGTGGAGACGGAGATGTGCCGCAGTCCGACGTTCAGCCCTTCCGGGCAGCTGACGAGACGGAGAAAGCGCACCGTGTTGTCGTAGTTGTCGAGCGGCTCGCCGATCCCCATCATGACGATGCCGCCGATCCGCTCCCCCATGTCCCGCTGCGCGGCGATCACCTGTCCGAGGATCTCCCCGGCGTCCAGATCGCGCGCGCGCCCGTGCAGTGTGGACGCGCAGAAGCGGCACCCCATCCGGCACCCGGCCTGGGAGGAGACGCAGAGCGTGTTCCCGTGCTCGTAACGCATGAAGACGCTTTCGATGCACTCGCCGTCGGCGAGGGAGAAGAGATATTTCACCGTCCCGTCGACGGCGGAGACGAGCTTCTGCTCGACGTGCGGGATGCGGTATTCCGCCGTCTCGGCGAGCCGCTGGCGGAGCGCGGCGGGGAGATTCGTCATCTCCTCCCACGCGGCGCCCTTGTGCATCCAGCCGTACAGCTGGCGCGCGCGGTACGCCGGCTCTCCGAGCGAGCACAGCCGCTCCGTCAGCTCGGCGGGCGTCATGGATAAAAGATTCGGTCGGTCCATGGGCATCATCCTCTGTATTTTTGACGCGCGTCGCGCCGGTTATGCGTTCCCGTCCCGGCGGCGCATGCGGGCGATGAAGAAGCCGTCCGTTTTGTCGCGGTGCGGCGTCAGCGTGCGCCGTCCGTCCGACGACGGACCGAGCGCGCCGAGAGAGAAATCCTCCGGTGAGAAATCGGGGCGTGCCGCGAGGAAGCGGTCAACGACGCCGCCGTTCTCCTCCGGGTTCAGCGTGCAGGTCGAGTAGACGAGCACGCCGCCGGGACGTACGTACCGGGCGGCGCCGCAGAGCACGGCGTACTGGATCTCCGGCAGGGCGGCGATGCCGTCGAGCGACTTGTATTTGACGTCCGGCTTCTTGGCGATGACGCCGAGACCGGAGCAGGGCGCGTCGCAGAGCACGCGGTCTGCCCGACCGACGAGGGCGGGGTCCGGCTCGCGCGCGTCGCGCGCCGCCGTTTCGACGGACGTCAGTCCGAGCGCCGCCGCCGTGCGGCGGATCAGCGAGAGCTTGTTCTCATGGAGATCATAGGCGTACACGTGCCCGCGGTCTTCCATGTCGAGCGCCAGAGAGAAACTTTTGCCGCCCGGCGCGGCGCAGGTGTCGATCACGGTTTCACCCGGTCGTGCGCCGAGCGCGCGAACTGCCATCCGCGAGGCCGGATCCTGCACGAAATAGAGTCCTTCGCGCAGTCCGTCCGCGATCGCGGCGGCGTCCTGTACGGTGACCATGTCCCCATCGAGCGCTGAGACGGCGGCGTGCGCGTCACTGAGAAGCCGCGCGACTTCTCCCGCCGTCGTCCGCCGTGTGTTCACGCGGAGCGTGACGGGCGGCGTATCAAGCGACGCGGCGAGAAGCTGCCGCGCTTCCGCCTCGCCGTAGTGCCGGATCCAGAACGCGCACAGTTCCTCGGGCGCGCTGTACTCGACGGAGAGCGCGTGCAGCGGATCGTCCGTCGGGAGCGGGACGCGGCATCCGGCGCGCTGGTGCGCGCGGAGGATCGCGTTCACGAATCCCCGGCTGCGTTCCGGGGCGAGATCGACCGATTCGGAGATCGCCGCGTGAGGTGGGATGCGGTCCATATACGTGAGCTGATACAGTCCCAGCCGCAAGGCGCACCGCGTTTCGGCGTCGATCTCCTCCGTCGGACGGTGCGCGTACAGCCCGATCAGGTAGTCGAGCGTGACGAGACGCTCGATCACGCCGTAGACGAGCGCCGTGTACAGCGCCCGGTCCGCTCCCGTCAGCGGGGAACGGGCGAGCGATGTCTGCACCTCCAGATTCGCGTAGCGTCCGTTTTTCTCCCAGGATACAAGGGAAGCGGCGGCGGCGCGCCGCGCGTCGGCGATCCGCGTCATGCGCCGAAGTCCGGCGTCGAGAGCCGGTCGCCGAGAGCGAGCCCGCGTCCGCGCAGAAAATCGGCGGCGGCCATGCGCGCCTTCCCCTCCGGCTGGAGCGTGAGGACGTGCAGGATCCCCCCGGCGCAGGCGACGTCGAGCGACGCGCCCGTCCCGACGACGGTGCCCGGCGCGGCGTCGCGGACGTCCGTTTTCTCCGCCCGCGCGGCGATGATCTTGAGCAACCGTCCGTCGGGCATCCGCGCGGCGGCGGCGGGAGAGGGCGAGAGAGCGCGCACGCGGTCGTATACCTCGCCGACCGGGCGGGCGAAATCGAGGGCGCAGTCCGCGTTCTCGATCTTTGCCGCGTAGGTGGCGTCTTCTTCGTTTTGTTCCGTTTCCTGCGCCGTTCCGGCTTCGAGCCGCGCGATCGCTTCGCAGAGCGCGCGGCCGCCCGCCTGTGCCAGCGCGTCGTGGAGCACGGCGTACGTGTCGTCCGGCCCGATGGGGACGGGGATCTGCAGTATCATGGCGCCGGTGTCCAGCCCCGCCGCCATGCGCATGGCGGTCACGCCGGTCACCGTGTCTCCGGCGAGGATCGCGCGCTGGATCGGCGCGGCGCCGCGCCAGCGGGGGAGCAGGGAAGCGTGCGCGTTCAGGCACCCGAAGCGCGGATAATCGAGCACGTATCCCGGCAGGATCTTGCCGTAGGCGGCGACGGCGATCAGCTCCGGATCCGTCGCCTCAAGCGTCGCCGCGAACGCCCCGTCCTTCAGCGTCGTCGGCTGGAAGACGGGGATCCCGTGCGCGAGCGCGTATTCCTTGACGGGCGGCGGCGTGAGGATCCGGCGGCGTCCCTGCGGCTTGTCCGGCTGCGTGACGGCGCCGACGAGCGTGTGTCCGGCCAAAAAGAGCGCGTCGAGCACGACGCGGGCGAACTCCGGCGTCCCCATGAAGAGAATCTTCATGCGCTCACCCCTGCCTTTTCCCGAAGCGTTCTTCGACTTCCTCGTCCGTCAGCATGTGGACGGCGCGGTCCCGGAAGAGAATGCCGTCGAGGTGATCGAGCTCGTGGCAGAAGGCGCGCGCGAGGAGTCCCTCGCCCGTCGCCTCGTAGATCTCGCCGCGGCGGTTCATCGCACGCACCGTGACCTTCTCCGGACGGTCGGTGATCCCCCATTTTTCGGGGATGGAGAGACAGCCCTCGATCTCCTTCTGCTCGCCTTCGCGGGCGATGATCTCCGGATTGATGAGTTCGTAGACGACGCCTTCTTCGACCTCGACGATGCAGATGCGCCTCAGCACCCCGACCTGCGGCGCGGCGAGACCGACGCCGTCGGCGTGATGGAGCGTTTCGAGCATATCGTCGAGCAGCCGGAGGATGCGCGGCGTGATCTCCGTTACCGGACGGCAGACCTTGCGCAGCACGCCGTCGCCTTCTTTTACGATATTCAAAAGAGCCATGGAAAACCTCCTGTATTCGGAGAACTCAGAGTGTGTTCGGATTCAGATCGGCGGATACGGTGAGCCGCCTGCCCGCTCCCCGTCCGAATTCGGTGAGCAGGGCGGCGAGAAAGGCGCGGGACCGCCGGTTGAGGCGGCATTTGATGACGAGGCGGCTGCGGCAGACGCCCTGCACGCGGTAGATCGGCGCGTCGAACGGACCGAACACGATCATTTTCACGTCGCTGTACGCGCCGGAGACGGCGTCGCGCACCCATTCCCGCAGCCGGACGGCGGCGGAGGCGAGCAGCGCTTCGTCGCGGCTGGCGAGCGTGACGACGGCGATGTCGCAGAAGGGCGGGAAGACGAGCGCCTCGCGCAGCCGGATCTCCCGCTGATAAAACGATTTGTAGTCCTGATTCGCCGCGAGCGTCAGCACGTCGCTCGTGGGATGCATCGTCTGCACGACGGCGGTCCCCGGCGCGTCCGCCCGGCCCGCGCGGCCGATGACCTGCGTCAGCATGGCGAAGGTACGTTCCGCGGCGCGGTAGTCGTCGAGATACAGAGAACTGTCCGCGTTGATGACGCCGACGAGCGTCACGTCGGGAAAATCGTGCCCCTTGGCGACCATCTGCGTGCCGAGCAGCACGTCCGCCTCGCCGCGGCGGAAGCGGCCGAGCAGCTCCTCGTGCGCGAATTTCGTCTGCGTCGTGTCCATGTCCATGCGGATCACGCGCGGCGCCGGGGAGAGCGACGCGAGCTCGTCCTCGACGCGCTGCGTCCCGTATCCGTGGAAGAGCAGATGCGTACCGCCGCACTGCGGACATGCGTCCGGCACGCGGATGCGGTAGCCGCAGTAGTGACAGCAGAGGATGCCGTTTTCCGCCTTCCGGTTCGGCTGTTCTTCGCCGTCCGCGCTCTCGCCGAGCGCACGGAACGTGTGATACGTCAGGGAGACGGAGCAGCTCGGGCACTGGAGCACCTCGCCGCAGGTGCGGCAGGTGACGAAATTATGGTATCCGCGCCGGTTCAAAAAGAGGATCGATTGCTTGCCGTGACGGAGATTGTCCGTCAGGTGCTCGCGCAGGACGCCCCCGAGCGGGGAGAGCGCGCCGCCGCCCGGCTCGCCGCGCATATCGGTGATGACGACGTGAGGGAGCACGGCGCGCCCGTAGCGGCGCTGCATCTCGATCAGCGTGTAGATCCCGCTCGCCGCTTTGTAATAGCTCGTCACGGAGGGCGTGGCGGAGGAAAGAAGCATGAGCGCACGGTGCCGGGCACAGCGGAAGCGCGCGACGTCGTGCGCCAGATATTTCGGGGAGGCGTCGGATTTGTAGGTGTGCTCCTGTTCCTCGTCGATGATGATGACGCCGAGGCGCGCAAGCGGCGCGAAGACGGCGGATCGCGTTCCGATCACGACGTCGGCGGCGCCTTCGCGGATGCGCCGCCAGGCGTCGTAGCGTTCGCCCGCGGAGAGCGAGGAGTGGATGACGGCGACCCGCTGACCGTAATGCGCGAGAAAAATGCCGACCGTCTGCGGCGTCAGCGCGATCTCCGGCACGAGCAAAATGGCGCCGCGCCGGTCCGCGAGCGCGCGGTCGATGGCGGCGAGGATGACGCGGGTCTTCCCGCTGCCGGTCACGCCGTGGAGGAGCGCCGCTTTCGCCTCGCCGGAATCGTACAGACGGCAGATGGTGTCGTACGCGGCGGCCTGCTCCTCGGAGAGCGGGCTTTCGCCGACGTCGAGCGACGCGGCGGCACGGTCGGCGAACGGATTGCGGAACGCGTCCTCACGCCGCTCGACGATCAGCCCTTTTTTGACGAGCGCGGAGATCTGGGCGCTCCCGGCGCCCGCCGCCGCGCGCAGATCCTCCTCGCGCATCTCGCCGCTTCCGGCGAGGACGGAAAGGATCCCGGACTGTACGGGGGAACGAAGGCGGCGCATCGCCGCGCCGCGCGCCTCCTCGTCCGTCATTTCCTCCGAGAGTGAATACAGCCGCAGACAGCGCTCGTTTTTCGATTCCCGAACCTCCGTGTCCCGGACGATGAGTCCGGCGCGCAGCAGCGACGCGGTCAGAGAGGCGCATTCGCCGCCGAACTCCGTCCGCAGCCGGGAGAGGGAAACACGCTCCCGCGCCGCGATGAAGGCGTAGAAGAACGCCGCCTTGTCGCCGAGGCGCGAGAGCTTTGCGTCCGCGTCCTCCCGCGGCGTGATGCTGTAGTATTCCGTCATGCGGGAGAAGGCGGCGGCGGGGACGACGGCGCGCACGGCGTCGCCGATCGTGCAGAGCGTATGCTCTTTCATGAACTCGCACAGCGCGCGCATCTCCTCGTTCAATATGATGCCGGCGGAGGAAACGGAGGCGATCGGCTTCACCTGCTCGAGATCGCATTCGGCGCACAGCCCGGTCACGACGGCGGACGCCTTGCGGTTGGAGGTGCCGTACGGAACGGTGACGAGCATCCCGACGGCGATCTGCCCGCGCAGCTCGGCGGGCACGTAGTACGTGTAGGCGCGGTCGGCGTGGTACGGCGCGTCCAGAATATGGACGGCGGCAAACTGTTCGCTCACGGCTCTCCTCCCCTCGGCGTTCCGTTCTCAAAAAAAGTCATACCTGCCGTATGGACGGCAGGCATGGTGAAGGATTCATTCGTCTTTGGCTTCCTGTGCGCCGTCGTCCGCGGTCTCGGACGGCTCTTCCTTCGATTCCTCCTCCTGCGGCGCGTCCGCGGCGGATTGTGCCGCCATCGCCGCGGCGTCCTCCGCGCTCCCGATGATGAACTCGCCTTCATAGAGCTTGTTGATGGCGCTCTTGACCGCCTTCTCGTCGCGGTATTCGCGCTTGATCATGGAGATCAGGCTTTTGTCCGTCTCTTTGTTGGCGATCAGCTTCTCGGCGTATTCGCGCTGCTTGACGTACTCGTCCGTCAGGATGCGCGCGCACTTGGAGGCGGCGATCACGAGCGTGTAGCGGTTGTACTTGCCGTCCTTGGACAGGTCGTTTACGGAAGGATAGATCATAATATCACCTCATCGCCGCTCGGCGGCGTATTCTTGTTCTCGGTATTCTCCGGGGAACCGTCCTCCCCGGCAGGTTCGAAAAAGCGGTCCGTCAGCTCCTTCATGCGGCAGGGACGCAGCCGCTCGGCGGCGAGGATCCCGGCGATGTCCGCGGCGCACTTCTCCGCGCCGCCGGTCTCGTTGACGGCGATGTAATCGTAGCGGTCGGCGAGGAGCAGTTCTTCCCGCGCCCGCGCGAGACGGGAGCGGATGACTTCCTCCGTCTCCGTGCCGCGTCCGCGGAGGCGCTCCTCCAGCGTCGCGGCGTCCGGCGGCAGCAGCATGACCGCCACCGCGTCGGGGAACAGCCGCTTGATCTGCATGGCGCCGTCCGTCTCGATCTCGAGGATCAGATCTTCACCGGCGCCGAGCACGCGCTCCGCTTCCGAGCGGAGCGTCCCGTACAGGTTCCCGCAGTATTCCGTGTGCTCGAGGATCTCGCCGCGGGCGATCTTTTCCTCGAATTCCGCTCGCGTGATGTAGAAGTAGTGGACGCCGTCCCGCTCGCCCGGACGCGGCGCGCGCGTCGTGGCGGAGACGGAGAAGCCGATCCCCGGCAGCATCCCGCGGAGCAGGGAGACGACGGTCCCCTTGCCGCTCCCGGCGGGACCGGAGATCACGAGAAGGATCCCGCGTTTCTTTCGGTTCATTCGGCATCCTCCTCCGGCGCGCCGTCGATACGGGCGGCGAGGACGTCCGGCGCCAGCGCGGACAGGATCACGTGGTCGCTGTCCATGATGAGGACGGATTTCGTTTTCTTTCCGCAGGTACAGTCGATGGCGCGTCCACTGTCGCGGCTGTCCTGGATCAGGCGGCGGAGCGGCGCGGAATCGGGGGAAGCCAGCGCGATGATCCTCTCCGCGGCGATCAGGTTGGAGTAGCCGATGTTGATGAATTTCATGGTCCCGGTATACCTCGCGTCGGTGGCGTTATTCGATATTCTGGATCTGCTCGCGGATCTTTTCCAGCTCGCATTTCATATCGACGACGATCCGCGCGATGGCGGCGTTGCTGACCTTGGAGCCGATCGTGTTCGTCTCGCGGTTCATTTCCTGAAGCAGGAAATCGAGGCGGCGGCCGGCGGCCTCCGGACTGCTCAAAATTTCCTCCATCGCCTGGAAATGGGATTCGAGCCGGACGAGCTCCTCGTCGATGGCGACGCGGTCGGCAAAGAGCGCGACCTCGGTCAGGATACGGTTGTCGTCGATGTGCAGCGACGCGTCGTCGAGGATCTGGCGGATCCGCCCTTCCAGCTTGTCCCGGTAGGCGTTCACGTCCGCGGCGGAGATGGCGGCGATCTCCCGGGCGCAGGCGCGGAGATTCTCCGTCTTGCGGGAGATGTCGGCGCTCAGGTTCTCCCCTTCGCGTTCTCTTTGGGCGATGAATGCGTCTACGGCGGCGGAGAGGACGGAGAGCACGTCTTTCCAGTCCTGTTCCATGTCGTCCTCCGCCTTCTGCGTCTGGAAGAGATCGCGGTTGGCGGCGACGGACATGACGGAGATGTCGTCCTTGAGGTGGAATTCGTCGCGCAGCGCGTACAGCGCGGCGAGATAGGAGCGTGCGACCGCGCGGTCGAGCGAGATCTCCGCGCCGTCCTGCTGAAGGACGTCGACGCCGATATAGACCTCGATCTTCCCGCGGACGATTCCGCGCTGCGTCAGATACGCCTTGATCTTTTCCTCAAGGAAGGAGTACATGCGGGGCAGCCGGACGGTACAGTCGAGAAAGCGGCTGTTCACGCTCTTGATCTCCGCCGTGATGTCCTTGGTACCGGAGGCGGACAGGCCGCGGGCGCGGCCGAAGGCGGTCATACTTTTCAGCATTGTGTTTTGGGACGCTCCCGATGGGAAGGTCCGCTCCTTCGATCCATAGTTATCTATATTATACTACCGTTTACCGCGCTTTGTCAACTTTTTCTTTGCGCTTCCCGTGAAAAAATCGGTCGCTTCCGTCCTCCCCGGCGATCCGGCGCGCGGAAAAACGCGGGAAAAAAGAAGAGGGCGGGGGATCCCCGCCGTTCTCTCATTCCTCGCGCAGCTTCGGCAGCTTCATGCGCTTGCGCAGCCGGAGCAGATACAGGGTGATGCACGCCGTCAGTGCGAAGTCGTAGAGCAGGAAGACGACGTTGTTGACGAGCATGTCCGCGGCGATGAACTCGTATCCCTCGCCGCTCAGTCCGAGCACCTTCTGGGCGAGAAGGATGAAGAAGAGCTGGACGGTGTTGAACATGGAGAATTTGAGCACCCAGCACAGAACGGGATGCAGCCGCTCGAAGGCGGATTTGGCGATCGGATACATCCCGCCGAGGAGATAGAGGAGCGCGATCGTTTTGGAGGGGAGCAAAAGCAGGCAGAGCGCCGCCGTGACGCCCCAGATGAGCCACGCCCAGCGGACGCCGATCTCGATCACGGCGAACGCGATGCAGAGCGAGGAGAGCATCATCATCGTCAGATCGAGTATGTCGGTCACGGCGCCGAGATACATCATCACGACGCCGAGCGCGCAGAGGATGCCGCAGGCGGTCAGGCGCCTTGTACGGAGGGCGGCGGCCGCCCCGGAACGTTTCACAGCCATAGATACTCCTTCAGCAGCAGCGGATCAGATCGCCGCCGCAGCATTCGCACAGACAGTCTGCACAGAGCAGGGAGGAACAGAGATCGCACACGGAGCAGTTCCCGGCGCAGGGGGAGGTGCGGTAGGCGTTTTCGTACTGCGAGGTCCCCGCGCGCATCCGGCTGCGCGCGGCGTTGTATTCCGGATTGGACGGGTCCATGTAGCACGCCGTCTCGATGTACTTCTGCGCGTCGAAAACGAAGCCGCGCTGCATGAGCACGCAGCCCTTGAGATAATTCCATTCGGCGTTCCGCGCGCCGAGCGGCGCCGCGTCGAGGATCAGCTCCGCATCGGAGTACATACCTTCGTGAAGGAGGCGCCGTACCTCGGCGAAGTCCGAGAAGGCGCTTTCGTCCTCCGCCTGCGCGTACGCCGTGTCCCCGGCGCCGGAGGCGCGGTACTTCTGGATCGCGTCGTACGCCTCGTTGACCTCTTTCATTTTTTCCTCGGCGACGTCCGCCAGCGTGCTGCCCGCGTAATTGTCCGGATGGTATTTGCGCGCCAGCGCGCGGTAGGCCTTCTTGATCTCCTCATCCGTCGCGTCGCGCGGCACGCCGAGGACTGTATACGGATCTTTCATTGCGTCTCCTTGCTTATTCCGGATCCCGCGCCCGTGCGGGCGGCGGATCTTCTGCCGCGAAGGGATGCTCCGGCAGCGCGAGCACACGGCGGAGCTGCGCGGGGATCCCGAGATAGACGATATTGCGCACGATCCCGAGTACCTCCGGCTGCGTCCCGGTCGGATCGATGAGCGCTTCCGCCTGCGCGAGACGGTTCAGTTCGTGCAGCGCCGCGGCGTACAGGCTCTCCGCGATGGGGAGGGCGAGCCGGGGGCGTACCGCCGTGCGTCCCCGCGCGTCCGTCGCCTCCCGGGACCCGATGCACTGCGCGCCGTAGCGGCGCACGATCGGATTGTACCGTCCCGCGGCGCAGTCGTCCGCCGCGTCGTCGGCGGCGTCCGCGACGTAGATGAAGCGCCCGACGGCGTCGCCCGCCGCGCGGGCGATCTTCTCCTCCCGTCCCGTGAGCTCCCCGGCGAATACGGCGCCGAGCAGCTCGCCGAAGCAGGCGGCCGTTTCGTCGATGGAATCGCATCCGGTCTTCTCCAGCGCCGACAGGCGTCCGAGCGGTCCGGCGAGCGTTTCCCGCCAGTCGCAGAGAGCGCCGCCCGCCTTTCTCTGCGCTTTCTCGGCGCGGCGGCGGACGGAGCGGGCGGCGGGGGAGAGGAGCCGTGCCGCGGCGCGGCGCGCGCCGCGTTCGTCGGCGAGGTCGTCCTCCACCTTCGCTTCCTGAAGATATGCCGCCGCGCGGGCGGCGTACGTCAGGACGGGATCCTCCTCCGCCATGGCGCGGGGAACGAGCGGATGCACGGCGCACCGGTGCCGCCCGATCGTCAGCTCCGTTTTCGTCAGCGCCGCGCGGAACGCGCAGAGAAAGACGAAATCATAACTGAGCGAGAGGCGGGAGAGGCAGCCGGTCTGCCGTCCCATGGCACGGCACAGTCCGCAGTAGAGAGCGCGGTACAGCTCGTTTTCACTGACCTTCATTTCCCCGACGAGCGGGCGTACGTATCCGAACGTGGGCGGCCTCCTTTCCGCGGGGCGATGCCCCGCGCGGCGTCCGTTCCAATATACTACAGGATTTTTTGCGTAATTGCAATAAACAATCTGTAAATTTTGCTTCCCGCGCCGTTTCCGGCGCGCCGGCCGTTTTCCGCATGAAAAAGCCCCGGCGGGAGTCGTCCGCCGGGGGAGGGAAAAACGGTCATTCGGAACGCGCTCTGCGAGAGCGCCGCCCGGCAATACGACGGACGCCCATCCGGACGGCGGCGGCGATCCCGTACAGCGCGAGAAAGACGAGCGCCTGCCGCCGGGCGGGGAATCCGGCGAGCGCCGCGAGAAGGGCGGCGCAGGAGGCGCCGAGGACGCGCGCGGGCGTCCCTTTCTCCCCATGGCGGGCGAGGAAGAGCGCGATCAGGATCACGGCGCCCCACAAAACGGGCAGCCAGTCCGTAAAGGTCAAGCGGCAAAGCACCCCCGCCCCGCGCCGTCAGCCGACGCGGTAAAAATCGACGCTGTCGATGCGGAGCGCGCCGTTTTCCCGCTTGAGCGTGAAGATCAGCGTGCGGAACGCATCGGAGCCGACGTCGTTGCGCAGCGTCCCGTCGTTGCGGTAGATCGCGTACGTCACGTCGTACACGTACGAGGAATCCGTTTCGCTCTGTTTTTCGAGCGTGATCCCGTAGATCATCTGCGGCGCGAAGCGCTCGTACGGTTCGTTCGTGCGGTAGTATGCCTCGGTGAACAGGGAATTATACGTTTCGGCGTCCCCGGCGATCGCCGCCGCGAAATACCGCCCGAAGAATTCGATATCCTCGCCCCAGGAAGCGCAGTCGCCGTCGGTAACGGCGAAATTCTCCGCGCCCCGCTGGATATGGATATACCGGTCGAGTTCCATATATTCCTCGACCTTCGTCACGTCCCGGGAATAGTCCGGCTCGTAGAAGATATAGCTCGTGAGCGTGTCGGAATACCGGGAGGTCACCGCCGGCGCGGCGGGACGCCTCTCGAACCATTCGGGATGCTGGAGCAAAAACCAGCTCGCGGCGCCGATCAGGCAGACGACGGTCACCGCGACGGCCATGCGCCGCCGCGGTGACGATCTTTTTTCGCTCATGCCTCGAGGAAGCGCAGGAGGTTCTCGCGTCCGAGCCGGATACCGAGCAGATTGTCCTCCATCCCCTCGAATTCGATGGACAGGTATCCGTCGTAGCCGACGCCCTTCAGGATGCGGACGGACTGTGCCACGTTCGCCTCGCCGTGGCCGATGATGGCGCCGCGGAGATAATTCCCGGCGCGCGTGCGGAACCAGCCGGAACCCGGATCGACGCTCATACCGCTCTTGTAGTGGAAGTCCTTCGCGTGGACGTGGCGCGCGTACGGCGCCATGATGCCGACGGAGATCGTCGGTTCCTCATCCGCGCACATGAAGTTGCCGATATCGACGAGCGCGCCGAAGTTTTCATGTCCTACGGCGTTGATGAGCTTTTCCACGCGGCGCGCGTCCTGCGAGAAGAAGCCGTGGTTTTCCGTCATCGTGACGACGCCCTTCTGTTCGGCGTACTTCGTGACCTCGCGCACGGCGGGCGCTATGACGGCAATCGCGTCGTCATAGCCGCGGCAGACTTTGCGGCCCTTGAAGCCGCCCGTGATATCGTGGCGCATGTGCTTCGCGCCGAGCTCGGCGGCGAAGTCCACCTTCTTGCAGACGCGGCGGATCTCCTCTTTGATATCGCCGCCGCTCCCGTTCAGAAAATCCGCGCCGACGCAGAAAGAGGGGATCTCCAGTCCCCGCTCCGCCGCGCGCTCACGGATACGCTTGGCGATGTCGGGCTCCTGCGCCCAGCCTCCTTCGCTGAATTCGATCCCGTCGAAGCCCATCTCCGCCGCGCTGTCGATGACGCCGAGGATGCCGAGCTTATCCGGCGAGGTGTAACTGCCGAAACTGTAGGAAGATACGCTGAGTTTCATGGTGTCAGGTTCTCCTTCCGATCCTGTATTTGCGGCGGTACGGGGATTTTTCCGCGCCGCTCACGTACATTATAGCGTATCCGCCGGCGGAATGCAAGGGCGCGCGCGGATTTTTTTTCCCCGCGCGGCGCCGGATGCGAAAAAAATCCTTGACAAATACGGCGGGGCATTCTATAATGATATTGTTGTATCGGGTTCCCGAGAACAAATTTGACATACGCGCCCGCGTGCCGGGCGCCGGGAAGGATGAGAAGAAGATATGTTTGAGAAAGTTAAGGAGCTGCTCGTCGAGGAACTTTCCGTCAAGGCGGACGACGTCACGCCGTCGGCGGAACTGGTGAACGATCTGGGGATCAATTCTCTGGAGTTGGCGGATCTCGTTCTGCTCTGCGAGCAGAATTTCGACGTGGAGATCAGCGACGACGACATCCATACGTTCGTCACGGTCGGCGATATCGTCGAGTATCTGAGCAAAAAGGCGCAATGACGCCCGAGCGGATCGACGTTCGCGGCGTCCTGTTTGACAACGTGACGATGGACGAGGCGACGGATTTTCTGCGCGCGAAAGCGGCGGAGGGCGTGCGCGGCGGGGCGGTGTATACGCCGAATGCCGAGATCGTGCAGAAGTCGCTTTCCGATCCCGCGCTGCGGGAGATCCTGAACGGCGCGCTCCTTTCCGTCCCGGACGGGATCGGGGTCGTCAAGGCGGCGCGGATCCTCGGTACGCCGCTCAAGGAGAAGGTCGCCGGGGTGGAGCTCGGTCAGCGCGTGCTCACTTTCGCGGCGGAAGACGGGCTGCCGGTATATCTTCTCGGCGGGAAGCCCGGCGTCGCCGAAGAAGCGGCGGCGCGCGTGAGAGAACAGCATCCGGGACTGCGCGTCTGCGGTACGCACGACGGGTATTTCGAGAAGTCGGGTGAGGCGAACGCGGCGGTCGTCGACGCGGTGAACGCGAGCGGCGCGGCGATCGTTTACGTCTGCTTCGGCGCGCCGGCGCAGGAGCGCTGGATCGCCCGGAATTGGGACGCCATGCCGGACGTGCGGCTGTTTTTGGGGCTCGGCGGTTCGCTCGACATCTACGCGGGCACCGCGCGCCGCGCGCCGCGGATCTTCATCCGCCTCGGACTCGAATGGCTGTACCGCCTTCTGCGCGAGCCGAAGCGGATCGGACGCATGATGCAGCTCCCGCGGTTTTATTTCGGGACGTGGCGCGTGCGGATATTCGGAAAATAACGGGTGCGTCGGCACCCGTTTTTCATGCCGCAAAAAAGGGACGCCTCCCGGCGTCCCTCCGCTCGTCCGTATGCTTCGCGGATCACTGCTTCTCCCACGCGCGGCGGGCGTATTCCGCGATCAGCGCGGCGGCGCCCTCCGGACCGATCTTGTCCGTGGAGACGGACAGATCGTAGTTTTCGAGCTTTCCCCACCGGTTCCCGGTGTAGTAATTGTAATAGTTGGCGCGGCGGCGGTCGCTTTTGATGATGAGATCGCGCGCGTCGCTCTCGCCGAGCGATTCCCGGGCGCAGACCGTGCGGACGCGCGCGTCGAAATCGGCGTACAGGAAGACGCGGACGCAGCGCGGGCGGCCGGAGAGGACGTAGTCCGCACAGCGTCCAATGAAGATGCAGTCCTCGCGGTCGGCGATCTCGCGGATGATCTCCGACTGGAGACCGAAAAGCTTGTCGTTGATGGGCATGTTGAACGGATCGATGCCGCTGTGGACCGTGTTGGAACCCATGACGAGCGTGTAGAGAAGGCTGCTCGACGCCTTCTCGTCGGCGGAACCGAGCGCTTCCTCGCTCAGTCCGCTCCGTTCGGCTGCCAGCGCGATCAGATCGCGGTCGTAGCACGGGATCCCGAGCCGCTCGGAGAGAAGACGGCCGATCTCGCGGCCTCCGCAGCCGTACTGACGGGCGATGGTAACGGTCGAATACATGGGATGCCTCCTGCTTTGGGAGATCGTTTTTCTCTATTATACACGAAACGGTACGAGTTGTAAAGGTCTTTATGCATCAGTTCCACGGTTTTTGCGGGACGGAAGGGAGACGCGCGTGATCTGCCTGGGGATATCGTATCTTTCGCCCGGCGCCTCGCAGCATGAGGCGGGGATCCGCCTGCGCGACGAGATGATCGCCGCGCTGTGCGGCGGAATACTGCCGGAATTCGGGCGGATGCCCGGCGGCAAGCCGTACTGCGTCGGCAATCCGGTCCGTTTCTCGCTGTCCCACACGGAGGGATGCGCGGTCTGCGCCGTCAGCGTGCCGGGGGTCGCGGAGGCGGCGCCGTACCCGGTGCTCAGCGCCGCTGCGGAGGCGCCGGAGGTGGGCGCGGACGTGGAAGCGGT